>Ga0209148_1000155_pt1 | contig 143807 bp, 127 predicted proteins | sample AraplaCol_mMF_r2_2_FD_184288 | JGI IMG/M metagenome (GOLD analysis project Ga0209148, IMG submission 184288) | Arabidopsis root microbial communities from North Carolina, USA - plate scrape CL_Col_mMF_r2 (SPAdes) (version 2) | ecosystem: Host-associated > Plants > Roots > Endosphere | place...
AGCTTCAGGTAGAATTCGCGCTTGGTGCTGTCGGTCGCAAGCTTGGCAATCAGCTCGCATTCGGCGGTGAGCGTCTCGAAGCGCTCCAGCCTGTCCTCAAGTTCTGTCATCGGCGTGTCCCCATCAGACGCCTCAGGGACACCAAACCTAAGCCCGGAAAATGGGTCACGGCGAACATCGTTATGAAGTAGAATCAATTATTCCCGGCGCGCACGGCTATTTGCTGTCCATGCGCCAGGCACCGTCCCAATCGGCAGCCGGCGGCGCGGTCTCGAATTGCGCGATGCGCGCAAGCATGGTCTGTGACGGGCCGTCGCCGGGGATGCTCTCCAGCGCCGCGTTGAACGCCGCGCGCGCATCCGCGAAGCGGCAGGCGCGATAGGCGGCAAGCCCTTCGGCGTAGTGCGCGCGCAGCCCCTCTTGCGGCGCGGTGAGCGCACTGGCCCGGCCCATCACCTCGAACACTGGCTGCGGCACGCTCTGGCCGACCACTGCAAGGCTGTCGATCTCGCGCAGTCCGAGCCGGGATCCGATCGCCTCGGCGGTCGCCTGCGAGATCAGGATTCGGGTACCGTAGACCTTGTTCACGGCCTCGAGCCGCGAGGCAAGGTTCACCGCGTCGCCCATCACCGTAAAGCTCATCATCAGCTCGGAGCCGATGCTGCCGGTCAGGACCTCGCCGGTGGCAATGCCAATGCGCAAGTCGCAAGCGACAGGCATGGCCCGGATGCCGAGGAGATCGGGCAGCTGCTTCTGGAGCGCGGGCACCTGGTCGGCCATGTCGATGGCGGACAGCCCTGCGAGCAGCGCCTGCTCGTCCTCCTCGATGAAGGGCGGGCCCCAATAGGACATGATGGCGTCGCCGATATATTTGTCGATGACGCCGCGGTTGTTGCGGATCGGGGCCGACATCACAGTGAAATAGTGGTTCATCACCTTGACGAGGCCGCGCGGGGTCATGCCCTCGCTCATCGAGGTGAAACCGCTCATGTCGCAGAACATGATGGTCATCACCCGGCGCTGGCCGTCGATGGCGACCTCCGGCCGGTCGATCAGGCCCTGCACCACCTTGGGATCGATGTAGCGGCCGAAGGTCTCGCGGATGCGCTCGTTGTGGCGTAGCTGCTCGATCATGCGGTTGAAGGCGGCCGCGAGTTCGCCGATCTCGTCCTGGGTCGACACCGTGATGCTCTTGTCGAAACGGCCGGCCTCGACCTCGCGGGCACCGGCGAGCAGCAATCGCACCGGACGGGTGATGCCGCCGGAGACGAGCAGCGCAAAGGCAAATCCGACGATCGCGGCGAGCAGCGTTACGACGCCGGAGACGATGATCGCCTGCCGCTGGTGGCCGACCACTGTCGATGTGCTCACGTAGACCTGCTTGAGCATGTCGGAGCGGATGCTATCGATCCTCTGGTTGAACTGATCGCGTGTGGCATCGATGTGCTCGAGCGTCGCGCGCGCGTCGGCCATCTGCTTGCCATCGACCTGCTTGAGGAGTTTGGCGTGGTCCTCGTTCATACCCTGGCGCAGCTCGGTCACAGCGGTCTCGATGCGCGTGTCGATCCGCGCCAGCGCAGCATTGTCCGACGGCGTCCTAGGGTCGTCGATGATCGCGTTGATGAGCTTTTGCGCGCCCGACGTCTCTTCCTCGATCCTGCGGTCGGCCTCCTCGAATTCCTTCAGGCGCGCCGCGTAGGCCTCCTCGTCCGAGGAATCCTGCATCTTCATCATGACCATCCGCCGCAGCGCCACCGACCGCTCCAACGAGCGGATATTGGCCCGCGCCAGGTCGCCATAGGCCGGGATGTAGCGGTTGGTCAGCTCGTCCAGGAGAATGCCGACCTGGCTCGACATCACCATCGACAGGACCGAGGTGACCAGCATCAGGACGATCAATCCGAGGGCGATGCCGACGATCTTGCGCCGGATCGACTGGTTGAAAAGCGGCATGAGGTGCGGGCAAAGGCTGAAGAGGAGGACCTATGGAACTCAATACACCGGATTTTCGCCCGGGAATACGCGCTTTCGGGCCGCTTTGGCGCCCGGAGCCGCCCGTATCAGTCGCGAGAGGCCCATTCGTTAACAAAGGTTAAAAACCCTGCACTATCCTCCGTTGCACGGGTTCCCACGTTCCATCCGTATTTTGCCGCATTGTTGCGACAGCGTGACCAATGCGAAACGATGTCATGGCATCGTTTTTGGTGTCGTCCTTGATTCTCAAGCCGCATGTCGTCGCGGACCTTGGTTTGTAGTGGTTTCGCAGGGGGACCATCGAATGAACCAGTGCCTACGCTCGCTCGCGTGTGTCGTTGCCGTGGCCGCTTTGGCTCTCCTTCCCACCGAGCTGGCAGCGAAGAGCAGTCACAAATCATCCGCGTCGAAGAAAACGCACGAAGCGAAAGCCGGCGGCAAGTCCGCCGGCAAGCAGCGCCATGCTGCATCAGGCAAGCACGGCAAACACGCCGAGGCCAGGCGCAAGTCGAAGAAGCAGGACGACGAGCCCGCGGACAAGCCCGCGCCGCCGGCGCTGACCGGTGACCTCGCCGTGCTGAAGGACGCGATCGACCTCGCGCGCAAGGGCAAGACCGACGATGCGACCGCGGCGCGCGACCGCATCGCCGATCCCGCCGGACAGAAGCTCGCCGACTGGTTCCTGCTGCGCCATTCCGAAAGCACCGCGCCTTTCAAGCGCTATGCCGCCTTCCTCGCCGCCAATCCGGACTGGCCGAGCGCTGCGCTGCTGCGCAAACGCGCCGAGGCGCGGCTGTGGCAGGAGAAGAGCGACGCAGCCACCGTGCACGCGTTCACGATGGACCAGCCGATCAGCGCCAAGGGCAATTTTGCGCTCGCCCGCGTACTGATCAGCGAGGGCGACAGCGACCGGGCGACGCGCCTCGTGCGCGAGGCCTGGCGCTCGGAGGAATTGTCCGAGCGCAGCGAGGAGGATTCCTTTGAGGCGTTCCACGATTTGTTGCGGCCTGAGGATCATCGCGCCCGCATGGACAAGCGCCTCGGCGCCAAGGACTATGCCGGCGCAAGGCGCGCCGCAAAACGTCTCGGTGAGGATTCCCTCGCGATCATGAAGGCCTGCGCCGCCGTCAACGGCAAGGAGAGCAAGGCCAAGGATTATCTTGAGGATGTCCCGGCCGACGCGCGCCGCGACCTCGGCTATGTGCTGTGCCGCGCGCAATGGCACCTTCAGAAGGACCGTATCGACGATGCGGCCGAGGTGATCCTCGCAGCTTCGCCGGACACGATGGCGGCGCAGGACACCGACGCATGGTGGCGCGAGCGGCGCCTGCTCGCGCGACGACTGCTTGACCAGGGCAAATTCCAGACCGCCTACGACGTGGTGCGCGCGGCCGCGGTGCCGGCGATGGAGGTCTACCGCGTCGACTATCACTTCATGTGTGGCTGGATCGCGCTGCGTTATCTCGACGATCCCAAGACCGCGATGATGCACTTCGCCTCCATCGACGAGGGATCGCCCAACCCACTGGCGCTGTCGCGAGGCCATTACTGGCGCGGCCGCGCGGCCGAAGCCATGGGTGCCGCCGCCGACGCGCAGCAGAGCTACAGGGCGGCCGCGCGCTATCCGACCGCCTATTACGGCCAGCTCGCCCGTGCGCGTCTCGGTCTCGAGGGGCTGGAGTTGCGCGTCCCCTCGCCTGCGCTGGCCGCAGCTGATACGCAGGTCGCGGATGAGCGCGTGCGCGCCGCCGACATGCTCTATGCCATCGGCGAACGCGATATGGTGTTTTACTACGCTGAGGATTTCGCCAAGGAGAGCACCGACGCCGCCGCGCTCGCGGCGCTGGGCGAGCTCGCGGGCCAACGCAACGATGCGCGCGTGATGCTGGAGGTCGGCAAATCGGCACTGGCCCACGGCCTCGCGCTCGACCATTACGCCTTCCCGACCATCGGCATTCCCGAGCACAAGCAGGTCGCGCCTGCGATCGAGACCAGCGTGATCTATTCGGTGGCGCGCACCGAAAGCTCGTTCAACCAGCGCGACAAGTCATCGGCCAATGCCGTCGGCCTGATGCAGGTCACGCCGGAAGCGGGCCGCGACACGGCAAAACGCTTCGGCGTGACCTACGATTGGGACAAGATGGTTTCCGACCCCGTCTACAACACGCAGATGGGCGCCGCCGAGCTCAGCGCGCTGCTGTCGGAATATCGCGGCAACCAGATCATGACCTTCGCCGGCTACAACGCCGGCCGTGGCCGCGTGCGCGAATGGGTGCAGGCGCACGGCGATCCCAGAGATCCCAAGATCGACCCGGTCGACTGGGTCGAGCGCATCCCGCTCTCGGAGACGCGCAACTACGTCCAGCGCGTGATGGAAAACGTGCTGGTCTACCGCGCAAGGTTCGAGGGCAGCGGCGCGGTGGCCGGGAAGAGCGATCAGCGCGTGGTGACGCAGGATGCGAGCGCCAAGGCTGTTCCGGTGGGGTTTGTGGGGCCGGAGTAGAAGCGAACCCGCCTCACTCCACCGTGATGTTCGCCGCCTTGATGATCGGCCACCATTTCGCGATTTCGGCCTTCTGCCTGACGCCGAGAGCCTCCGGCGTGAGCTGATCCTTCGGCGTCATCTCCAGGCCCTGGCTTTCCAGCTGCTTCTTCACGGCGGGATCGTTCAGCGCGTCCACGGCGGCAGCATTGAGCTTGGCGACGATCTCCTTCGGCGTGCCCTTCGGCACCCACAGGCCGGACCACAGCGTCATGTTGAAGCCCTTCAACCCTGCCTCATCCGCAGTCGGGATGTCGGGCGCCGAGGCCAGCCGCTTGTCGTCGGTGATGGCGTAGGCGCGGATGGTGCCGGCGCGGACCTGGTTGATGGAATTGGAGGTCTGGTCGACGATGATGTCGATCTGGCCGGCGATGAGATCGTTCAGCGCGGGCGCGGTGCCGCGATACGGCACGTATTGCAGCTTGATGCCGGAGACGCTTTCGAAATAAACGCCGGCGATATGGCTGCCGGAGCCTGCGCCGGCCGTGCCCGCCGTCGGTGGCGTCGGCCGCGACTTCAGCCAGTCCAGCAGCTCCTTCAGCGAGGTCGCGGGCACGGCGTTCTTGCTGACCACGATCATCGGGTTGCTCGGCAGCAGCACCACCGGTTCGAGGTCGGCGACGAGATCGTAGTTGAGCTTGTAGACGGCGCCATTGGCGACATGGGTGCCGAGATGGCCGAACGAGATGGTGTAGCCGTCCGGCGCCGAATGCACGGCGCGCCCGACCCCGATCGAGCCACCGGCGCCGGTGACGTTCTCGATCACCAGGGCCTGGCCAAGCGACTGGCGCATCCGCTCGGCCAGCACGCGCGCCATTGCGTCCGACGGTCCGCCGGCGGCGAAGGGAACGATGATGGTGATGGGATGCGACGGATATTCGTCGGCGCGTGCCGCGCTCGTGAGAGCGAGGACGGCGATCAGCCCGGCCCAGACAGCCTTCTTCATTGTGGTCTCCCGACGATACCGTTCTTGTTCTTGTCTCTTCCCGCGTACGGGAAGAGCGATCATTCGTGAAGAGACGAAATGACGCGTCAGAACTGCGTATAGTCGATCGGCTTGTGGCGATCGAGCGTGCGGGTGACCGGCGGCAGCGGGTATTTCAGGCCGGTCGCGCAGTTGAACAGCATGACGCGGTCAGTCTTCGAGACGCGGCCATCAGCAAGGCTGTCCTTGTAAGCCGCGTAAGTGGCGGCGCCTTCGGGGCATAGCAAGAGCCCCTCCTCGCGCGCGACCTCGTTCAGCGCCGACGAGATCTTGTCGTCGTCGACCGCGATGGCAAAGCCTTTGCTCTCGCGCACGGCGCGCAGAATGAGAAAATCGCCGATCGCCTGCGGCACGCGAATGCCCGAGGCGATGGTGTGAGCGTCCTCCCAGCGCGTGGCGTGCTCGGTGCCGGCCTCGTAAGCGCGCACCATCGGCGCGCAGCCGGAGGCCTGCACGGCCACCATGCGTGGGCGCTTTGAGCCGATGAAGCCGATCTTCTCGAGCTCGTCGAACGCCTTCCACATGCCGATCAGGCCGGTGCCGCCGCCGGTCGGATAGAAGATCACGTCGGGCACGTCCCAGCCGAGCTGCTCGGCGAGCTCGAGGCCCATCGTCTTCTTGCCCTCGATGCGATACGGCTCCTTCAGCGTCGAGGTGTCGAACCAGCCGACTTTCGCCTTGCCCTCGCCGACGATCTTGCCGCAATCGTCGATATAACCGTTGACGCGGTACACGGTCGCGCCCTGCAGCTCGATCTCGCTGACATTCACCTCGGGCGTGTCGGCCGGGCAGAAGATCGTGGTCTTGATGCCGCACGAGGTCGCATAAGCCGCGAGCGCCGCGCCGGCGTTGCCGTTGGTCGGCATCGCCATGTGCTTGATGCCGAGCGCCTTGCCCATCGACACCGCCATGACGAGGCCGCGCGCCTTGAACGAGCCGGTCGGCAGCCGTCCCTCGTCCTTGACGATGATCTCGCCGCCGCCGAGCTTCTTGCCGAGCTTGGGCAGCCGGATCAGCGGCGTCGTGACCTCGCCGAGCGAGACGATGTCCTTGCATTTGCGCACCGGCAGCAGCTCGCGATAGCGCCACATGTCGCCGGGACGCTGGGCGAGCGCATCCTTGGACAGCGCCTTCTTCACACCGGCGAGGTCGTAGCGGACCAAGAGCGGCTTGCCCGCCTTGGAGAGATTGTGGATCTGATCGGCCGCGTAATGATCGCCCTCCATGGCGCATTCGAGATGCGTGACGAAGGTCGGGCGTTCGATGGTCAGGTTGTCGTTATCGTGCATGGGATGATTTCCTCTTGTTGTTCTGCTTATTCGCCAGTGAACTCGTCACCCTGAGGTGCCGGAGCGAAGCGGAGGCCTCGAAGGGCGACGAGCCCGGCTGCGCATCTTGGCCGCTCATCCTTCGAGGCTCGCTGCGCGAGCACCTCAGGACGGGTCGGCAGGCCCCGCTATTCAATGGTCAAATATTCAACACCCGCCCATACGCGTCCAGCACCGCTTCCTTCATCATCTCCGACAGGGTCGGATGCGGGAACACCGTGTGCATCAGCTCTTCTTCCGTCGTCTCCAGGTTCATGGCGACGACGTAACCCTGGATCAATTCGGTCACTTCGGCGCCGACCATGTGGGCGCCGAGCAACTGGCCGGTCTTCTTGTCGAAGATCACCTTGACCAGGCCCTGGTCTTCGCCGAGCGCGATCGCCTTGCCGTTGCCGACGAAGGGGAAGCGGCCGACGCGGATCTCGCGGCCGCTCTCCTTGGCCTTGGCTTCGGTCAGACCGACGGAGGCGACCTGCGGATGGCAGTAGGTGCAGCCCGGGATCATCAGCTTGTCCATGGGATGCGGATGCAGGCCCTTGATCGCCTCGATGCAGATCACGCCCTCATGCTCGGCCTTGTGGGCGAGCATCGGGGGACCGGCGACGTCGCCGATGGCGTAGATGCCGGGGACGTTGGTCTTGCCGTAGCCGTCGATGACAATGCAGCCGCGGTCGGTCTTCACGCCGAGTTTTTCGAGGCCGAGATTCTCGATATTGCCGACGACGCCGACGGCCGAGATCACGCGCTCGAATTCGGTGGTGACGGGCTTGCCCTTGCCGTCATCGATGGTGGCAACGACGCTGTCGGCCTTCTTCTCGAGCTTGGTCACCTTGGTCGAGGACATGATCTTGATGCCCAGCTTCTCCAGCCGCTTGCGCGCAAGGCCCGCGATCTCGGCGTCCTCAACGGGGAGGATCTGCGGCAGCACTTCGACGACGGTGACGTCGCTGCCCATGGTGTGGAAGAACGAGGCGAACTCAATGCCGATGGCGCCGGAGCCGACCACCAGCAACGACTTCGGCATCCGCTCGGGCACCATCGCTTCAAAATAGGTCCAGATCAGCTTCTTGTCGGGCTCCAGGCCCGGTAGCACGCGCGGCCGCGCGCCTGTCGCGACGATGATGTGCTTTGCTTGGTAAGTGCCCTCACCGAGCGAACCCTTGGGACCCTCGACGTCGGACTTCTTCACGGTGATCTTGCCAGGCGCGTCGATCGAGGCCGCGCCCCAGATCACGCTGACCTTGTTCTTCTTCATCAGGAAGCCGACGCCGTCGTTCAGCCGCTTGGAGACGCCGCGCGAGCGCTGCACCACGGCCTTCGGATCGAACGACACCTTCTCGGCTGAGAGGCCATAGTCCTTGGCATGCTGCATGTAGTGGTAGATCTCGGCCGAGCGCAGCAGCGCTTTTGTCGGGATGCAGCCCCAGTTCAGGCAGATGCCGCCGAGATAGGATTTTTCGACGATCGCGGTCTTGAAGCCGAGCTGGGCGGCGCGGATCGCGGTGACATAGCCGCCCGGACCGGAGCCGATGATGATGACGTCGAAGGATGTATCGGCCATGGCGGCTCCCGTTCAGCTCAAGCGGTCGTTGCGCCGCGGGCGCGGCGATTGAGAATGTAATTTCTGATCAGCCATTCCGCGAGAATGACCGCTGCCATCACGGCGAAGATGGTGAGCGCGATCGGCGCCCAGATGTTGCGTGACAGCGCCTCGCCGGCGAAGAAGGCGGAGTCAACGATGTCGCGGCCGAGCGGACTGAGCGTGAGGATCAGCGAGACCAGCATCGAGATCCAGGGCCAGCGCGTCCTCATGCGCCATCTCAGACCATCATCATGACGGGATTTTCGATCAGCTGCTTGAAAGCGCCGATCAGCTCGGCGCCGAGCGCGCCGTCGATGGCGCGGTGATCGCAGGACAGCGTCACGCTCATCATGTTGGCGATCTCGATCTTGCCGCCGCGCACGACCGGGCGCTCCTCGCTGGTGCCGACCGCGAGGATGGTCGCGTGCGGCGGGTTGATCACCGCGGTGAAATGGCTGATGCCGAACATGCCGAGGTTGGAAACGGCGGTGGTGCCGCCCTGATATTCCTCAGGCTTCAGCTTGCGCGAGCGGGCGCGCGCGGCAAAATCCTTCATCTCGTTGGAGATGGTCGAGAGCGTCTTGGTCTCGGCCTTGCGGATGATCGGCGTGATCAGGCCGCCCGGCATCGCCACGGCGACACCGACGTCGGAATGATGGTGCTTGACCATGCCGGACTCGGTCCAGCTGACATTGCAGTTCGGGATCTTCTGCAGCGCCACCGCCATCGCCTTGATGACGAAGTCGTTGACCGAGATCTTGTAGAGCGGCTTCTTCTCCTTGTCCTTCGGCGCGGCGGCGTTGATCTCCTCGCGCGCGGCGAGCAGCTTGCCGATGTCGCAGTCGATGGTGAGATAGAAGTGCGGAACGTTCTGGATCGACGCGGTCAGGCGCTGCGCGATGGTGCGGCGCATGCCGTCATGCGGGACGATGTCGTAGGAGCCCGGCTCGAACAGCGACAGGATCTGCTTGTCCGACATGGTCGGCGCGATCGAGGGCGCACCGGCGGACGGTGCCGCGGCGGGCGCCTTGAGGCCCTTGCCCGATTTGGCCTGCTCGACGTCGCGCGCAACCACGCGGCCGTGCGGGCCGGTGCCTGACACCATCGAGACATCAATGCCGGCTTCCTTGGCGAGACGCCGCGCCAGCGGCGAGGAGAACACGCGGCCGGCATGACCGTTGCTCTGCGCGGCCGGCGCAGCAGCTTGCGGCGCAGGGGCCGCGGCGGGAGCCGGCGCTGCCTTGGGCGCGGCAGGCGCGGGAGCCGGTGCCGCAGCAGGAGCCTCGGCGGCCTTCGGCGGCGCGGCGGAGGCGCTGGGCTTGGCGGCGCCCGCGGCCTTCACATCCTCGCCCTCGCCGGCGAGCACCGCGATCACGTCGTTGACCGGGACGTCCTGCGTGCCCTCGGGCACCAGGATCTTGGCGATCGTGCCCTCGTCGATGGCCTCGACCTCCATGGTGGCCTTGTCGGTCTCGATCTCGGCGATGACATCGCCTGATTTGACCTTGTCGCCTTCCTTCTTCAGCCACTTGGCGAGGTTGCCCTTCTCCATCGTCGGCGAAAGAGCTGGCATCAGGATGTTGATGGGCATGCTGACCTCACGAAGAACTTCTCAAAACGTCGCCTTCGACAGCGAAGACGAACAGACCAGGTTTAGTTGCCGATGTCGCCTTGCCAGAGGCGCTCATTGGCAGGGATGGAACGCCAATTCTTCATCATGGTGATGGAGCGGTCGTCGGCAAGGTCGATCCAGGGAATCCCGAACTTGTCGAGAATGTCCTTGGAGCCCTCGAAGGTGACGGACTCTCCGATCACCACGAGCTTGACCTTGAACAAGCCAAGCGCGCCGGCACACATCGAGCATGGCGACAGCGTGGTGTACATGACGGTGTCGTGGAACGAGATCGCGCCGGCCTCGCGCAGGCAGCTCATCTCGCCGTGCAGGATCGGATTGTTCTCCTGCACGCGGTTGTTGTGGCCGCGGGCGATGATCTTGTTGTCGCGCGTCAGCACGGCGCCGATCGGCAAGCCGCCTTGCGCGATCGAGGCCTCGGCTTGCCGGATCGCCTCCAGCATGAAATCGTAGTGGTGGGCTTCGATTGCCACGGTCAGTGTCCCTTTCCGCGCGGAGTCGTCGTGCCGGTGTCGGTCGGACGCTCGATCTCGGCCTGGAACATGTCGAGGATCCGGCTCAGCGCGTCCTCCTCGGTGTACTCGCTCTCGCGCGCATAGGCGCGCGCGGCGTGGCGGGCGAGATCGACCAGCAGCAGGCCCCACATGTCGGGCTCCTCGAAGGCACGCTGGAACGCCATCGACAACCCGCCATCCAGCACGAACACGCGCAGGATCTCGACCGCGTCGTCGCGGCTCATGACGTCGGGCGGCAGTGGCTGCTCCTTCGGGCCCGCCATGGTCTACCTGTAGCAGACGGCTTTGGCGGCCTCGACGACTTCTGCAGCCGAGGGCAGCGCGAGCTTCTCCAGGTTCGCGGCATAGGGCATCGGCACGTCCTTGCCGGCAACGCGCGCGACCGGCGCATCGAGATAGTCGAAGGCGTTCTCCATGATGCGTGCGGCAATCTCGGCGCCGACGCCGCTCTGGGCCCAGCCCTCTTCCACCGTGACGGCACGGCCCGTCTTCTTGACCGAATTGATGATGGTTTCGGTGTCCATCGGCCGCAGCGTGCGCAGGTCGATCACCTCGGCCTCGATGCCCTCCTTGGCGAGCTCGTCGGCGGCCTTCAGGGCATAGGTCATGCCGTTCGACCAGGAGATGATGCTGACGTGGCTGCCAGAGCGCACGATGCGCGCCTTGCCGATCGGCACCACGAAGTCATCGAGCTTCGGCACTTCGCCGGTGTGACCGTAGAGCACCTCGTTCTCGAGGAAGATCACCGGATTGGGATCGCGGATCGCGGCCTTGAGCAGGCCCTTGTAATCGGCGGCCGAGAACGGCGCGACCACCTTGAGGCCCGGGACGTTCGAGTACCAGGCCGAATAATCCTGGCTGTGCTGGGCGGCAACGCGCGCGGCGGCGCCGTTGGGCCCGCGGAACACGATCGAGCAGCCCATCTGGCCGCCGGACATGTAGAGCGTCTTGGCCGCGGAGTTGATGATCTGGTCGATCGCCTGCATGGCGAAGTTGAAGGTCATGAACTCGACGACCGGCTTCAGGCCCGTCATCGCGGCGCCGACGCCGACGCCGGCAAAGCCGTGCTCGGTGATCGGGGTGTCGATCACGCGCCGCGCGCCGAACTCCTGGAGCAGGCCCTGCGTGACCTTGTAGGCGCCCTGATATTCAGCGACCTCTTCGCCCATCACGAAGACATCAGGATCGCGGCGCATTTCTTCAGCCATGGCGTCGCGCAGCGCTTCGCGGATGGTCTGGGTGATCATCTCGGTGCCCGCAGGAACTTCCGGATCGGGCTCGGCGACGGCCTGCGGTGCGGGCGCAGCCTTCGGCGCGGGCGCTTCAGCCTTGGCGGCGGCGGGGGCTGCCGACTCCGCAGCCTTCGCGGCCGGTGCGGGCGCCTTCGCAAGATCGGCCGCGCTCTCGCCGTCGGCGAGAATGGTGGCGATCGGCGTGTTCACGGCGACGTCCGCGGTGCCCTCGGGGATCAGGATCTTGCCGAGCGTCCCCTCATCGGTCGCCTCGACCTCCATGGTGGCCTTGTCGGTCTCGATCTCGGCGATGACGTCGCCGGACTTGATCGTCTCGCCCTCTTTTTTCAGCCATTTGGCGAGGTTGCCCTTTTCCATCGTGGGCGACAACGCGGGCATCAGCACTTGAATTGGCATATCGACTCCAAAGAAAGCTTGCGCGCGTTTTAGCGGTAAACGTCGGTCCAGAGCTCGGCGGCATCCGGCTCGGGATCATGCTGGGCAAAGTCGGCGGAGGCGTTGACGATGTCACGCACCTCGGCATCGATCGCCTTGAGGTCGGCCTCGCTGACCTTGGCCGCAAGCAGGCGGTTGCGCACCTGCTCGATCGGATCCTGGTCGTGACGGACCTTCTCGACCTCCTCGCGCGTGCGGTATTTCGCCGGGTCGGACATCGAGTGGCCGCGATAGCGGTAGGTCTGCATCTCCAGGATGAAGGGGCCCTTGCCGGCACGGCACCAGGCCGCCGCCTCTTCGCCCGCCGCCTTGACGGCGCGGACGTCCATGCCGTCGACCTGCTTGCCGGGGATGTTGAAGGACACACCGCGCTTGGAGAAATCCTGCTGCGCCGACGCGCGCGAGACCGACGTGCCCATGGCGTAGCGGTTGTTCTCGATGACGTAGATCACCGGCAGCTTCCAGAGCTCCGCCATGTTGAAGCTCTCATAGACCTGGCCCTGGTTGGCCGCACCGTCGCCGAAATAGGTGACGCTGACATTGCCGTTGCTGCGATAATTGTTGGCGAAGGCAAGACCGGTGCCGAGCGAGACCTGCGCGCCGACGATGCCGTGGCCGCCGTAGAAGTGCTTCTCCTTGCTGAACATGTGCATGGAGCCGCCCTTGCCCTTGGAATAGCCGCCGCGGCGTCCCGTGAGCTCGGCCATCACGCCATTGGCTTCCATGCCGGTGGCAAGCATATGACCGTGATCGCGATAGCCGGTGATGACCTGATCACCCTGCTTCAGGGCCATCTGCATACCAACTACCACGGCCTCCTGGCCGATATAGAGATGGCAGAAACCGCCGATCGCACCCATGCCGTAGAGCTGGCCGGCCTTTTCCTCGAACCGCCGGATCAGGAGCATGTCGCGGAGCGCTTTCAGCTCCTGCTCCCTGGTGAACTCCGGGGGCGAACCGCCGTTGGTTTTGTCTTGTTCAGCGCTTACGGCGGCTTTCTTGGGTGCGGCCATGGGAATTCCGGGTCAGAGAAATCTAGGTCCTCTCTAACCTAACTCAATCGCGGGTGAAAGCACCGCAGCGGCATAGGACGACTTTCATTATGCCGCACTGCAACGTGGCCGAAATTTTGCAAAACCTTTGGCGCCGATCAGGCAACATTAGCTCCGCGCCATCGCTAGCTCTGCACGCAGACAAGGCAACGAGATCGGACACGCATATCTCGGGCACCGAAGTCCCCATGCGTGCCCGATTCGAGCAGCTGGGCTTACCAGCCCAGCTCGCGCAAATACGCAGCGCGGGCGGCAACGCCGGTGTGCGTGAAGTCGGTGAAAACGCCATCGACGCCAAGCCGGAAAAATTTGAGATATTCCTGGGCCGGATCGGCGTGATAGTCGGCGGCGAGATATTTCTTCTCGTTACGGAACGTGAATACGTGGACGAACAGGCCAAGCTTGTGCGCGTCGGCAATCAGGCTGGTCGCCTCCTGCGTCGAAGCCTCCGGTGTCGAGCCCTTGTAGGGCGTGCCGTCGGCATTGGCGTCCTTCCACGGCGCGACCTTGAGCGGAACGATATAGGCCTTCCACGGACCGATGCCGTCGGCATAGGTCTTGATCTCGGCAAGGCCCTCAGGCGTCAGCATCGCATCGTACAGGCGCGCATCGCCCGCAACCGTCCAGTCGAACGGGCGGGAATTGGTGATGTTGTTGAGCAGCACCTTGCCGGTCTTGAAGTCGATGCCGTTGCCGTCGATGAGCTGGACCTGCCGGGTTTGCAGACCATGGCTGCGCATATATCTCAGGCTGCCGGGCTCGAAGCTCTGAACCAGGATCGGCGCGTCCTTGGTGTTAAGGCCGTTGTCGTTGATGATCTTGATCAGGGCGTCCTCGAGCGGACGGCTGCCCGGCGCGCCGCAGCCGCTTGCGATCGCCTGGGCATTGTTCCAGGTCGGGTTTTTGGTTTCCGGATAGACCAGGATGGTCCGTCCCGTCTCCTTGCTCTTGGCCTTGGCGATGTCGAGGATGTCCTGGAAGCTGATGACGGGGAATTTGCCGTTGAACATCTTCGGCCGCTCGTTGGCCGCGTCATAGGTGGTGCCGCCGATCCACTGCTTCAGCTCGGCCATTGTGAAGTCGGTGATCGACCAGTCGTTGCTGTGGTCTTCGCCGTCGACGATCAATGACTTCAGCACCGATTTGGGATCGGCGGGATCGGTGAGATCGACGAGGTAGTCGGTGGGCGTGCCGGCAGCGGCCGGCGCCTTGACGCGCACACCTGATACGGTGCGCTTGCGGGCTGCGACAACAGGGTTGGTCTTCGCGACTTCGGCGACATTGGTGTTGTCGGCCAGCCAGGGGTTGTGGCGCGCGACCAGGACGCAATCCTTGGTGAGGTGCAGATCCTCTTCGAGCGCGTCGGTTCCAAGCGCCGCTGCGAGCTCATAGGAAGCCTCGGTCTCTTCGGGCACCAGGCCCGGCACCCCGCGATGTCCGAGGATCAGCGGCGCCTTGCCGTCGACGGTCAGGAAGGGTTTTGCGCCTGATGGGGCGGCCTGCGCGAAGGCCAGGGACGGCGCCAGCGACACCAGGGCCGCCACGCCGAGCAGCATCGCTCCGACATGTATCTTCCGCTGCAGGGGATTGGTCGTCATGGCCGCGCCTCCGTCTGTGCCTGGCATCGCGTCGTCGCGATTGGGCTGTCGTCTTGTCTCAACAATCTGACAGACGGATGACGGTGGGGCGAGCAATCGCCGATCTGCACAGGCGGCGTCGACATGACGCCGCCTGCGCCCGGTCGATCAGAAGAAGCCGAGCTTCTTCGGGCTGTAGCTGACCAAGAGGTTCTTGGTCTGCTGGTAGTGATCCAGCATCATCTTGTGGGTCTCGCGACCGACGCCGGACTGCTTGTAGCCGCCGAACGCGGCATGGGCGGGATAGGCGTGGTAGCAGTTGGTCCAGACCCGGCCCGCCTGGATGGCGCGGCCGAAGCGGTAGCAGCGATTGGCGTCGCGGCTCCAGACGCCGGCCCCGAGGCCATAGAGCGTGTCGTTGGCGATCGCGAGCGCTTCATCGTCGGTCTTGAAGGTCGTGACCGAGACGACGGGCCCGAAGATCTCTTCCTGGAAGATCCGCATCTTGTTGTTGCCTTCGAACACCGTCGGCTGGACGTAGAAGCCACCCGAGAGGTCGCCGCCGAGTTCGGCCCGTCCGCCGCCGGCCAGGACCTTCGCCCCCTCCTGCTTGCCGATGTCGATGTAGGACAGGATCTTCTCCAGCTGATCGTTCGAGGCCTGAGCGCCGATCATGGTGTCGGCGGCGCGCGGGTCGCCCTGCTTGATGGCGGCGACGCGCTTGAGTGCGCGCTCCATGAAGCGATCGTAGATGTCCGCATGCACCAGCGCACGGCTCGGACAGGTGCAGACCTCGCCCTGGTTCAGCGCGAACATGACAAAGCCTTCAATCGCCTTGTCGAAGAAATCGTCGTCCTCGGCGGTGACGTCGTTGAAGAAGATGTTCGGCGATTTGCCGCCGAGCTCGAGCGTGACCGGAATGAGGTTCTGGCTGGCATATTGCATGATCAGCCGGCCGGTCGTGGTCTCGCCGGTGAAGGCGATCTTGGAGATGCGCGGGCTGGAGGCGAGCGGTTTGCCGGCCTCGAGGCCGAAGCCGTTGACGATGTTGAGCACACCAGGCGGCAGGAGGTCACCGATGATCTCGGCCCAGACCATGATCGAGGCCGGCGTCTGCTCGGCGGGCTTGAGCACCACGCAATTGCCGGCCGCGAGCGCCGGCGCAAGCTTCCAGCAGGCCATCAGCAACGGGAAGTTCCAGGGGATGATCTGGCCAACGACACCGAGCGGCTCGTGGAAATGATAGGCGATGGTGTCGTGGTCGATCTCGCCGATCGTGCCTTCCTGGGCGCGGACGACGCCGGCGAAATAGCGGAAGTGATCGATCGCCAGCGGCAAATCGGCGGCGCGGGTCTCGCGGATCGGCTTGCCGTTGTCCCAGGTCTCGGCGACCGCAAGCCGCTCGAGATTCTCCTCCATGCGGTCGGCGATCTTGTTGAGGATCGCGGCGCGCTCGGCGACGCTGGTGCGTCCCCAGGCGGCCTTGGCGGCGTGGGCCGCATCGAGGGCCGCTTCGACGTCCTGCGACTCGGAGCGCGCAATCTTGCAGACGATCTTGCCGGTCACCGGCGAAGAATTGTCGAAATATTTGCCCGAGATCGGCGCGACGAATTTTCCGCCGATGAAATTGTCGTAGCGTTCGGCGAACGGACTTTGGGTGACGCCGAGGAATTCAACCTTGTTCATTGATCACTCCCGATGTTGATGTTTGCGCAAATCGTCGTGTGTTCACGACTTGCGCTCACGATCTCGCGGGAGGTGTTTTCTGTCAGCCCGGGTGGATGCGAAGGAGGAGCGGACCTGTCGCAGTTCTGCGACAGTCAGTGCTTCAGCTCGAAACGCTTCAGCTTCCGGTGCAGCGTGGCGCGACTGACGCCGAGGGTCTTGGCGGCCGCCGACACATTGCCGCCGGCGCGGAGCAGCGCCCGTTGCAACACCGCACGCTGACCACCGGCGAGATGGTCCTGTGCGGGCTCGCCGCCGAGGATATCTGCTGCGGGAACCGGCTGCAGCGCCCTGCCCGGCGCTATCCCGAGTCCCGCCCGGGCGGTGCGGGTCGCGCCGATCACGAGATCGTCTGCATCCACAGCGACGAGGCCGATCGACTGGCCGTCCGGCCCTTGCGTCAGCACGATGCGGGCATGGGCAAAGGCCCGGCGAAACAAATCGGCCTCGATGCGTCGCGCCGCCTCGCCAGCTGCCAGCGCGATCAGGCTGGAGAACGGATCGGTGCGGTCGGCGCGGCAGGAGGAGACATCGAGCACGCCGGCAAAGGCCGCTTCGTGGTCGTAGATCGGAACGGCGGTGCAGCTGAGCAGCGTGTTGCGGGCAAAGAAATGCTGGTCGCGATCGATCGTCAGCGGCCGCTGCTCGACGACACAGGTGCCGATTCCGTTGGTGCCCTCGTGCTCCTCGCTCCAAAGCGCGCCGGTCCACAGGCCCCAGGACTGAAATGTTGTATCATCCGCCGGCGTGCCGCGGCGGTCGACCGGCACACCCTCGCCATCGGCGAGCAGCACGCAACAGCCGGCCGCACCGACCGCCTGATAGAGCCGGTCCATGGCGCCTTGCGCGGCGGCGAGCAGCGGCGCGATGCGCTCGCGCGCCTGCCGCAGCTCGACATCGCTCAGCCGGAGCGGCGCGCTGTGGCCCGAGGGGTCGAGATGATGCAATCGCGACGAACGGCGCCACGAGGCCACGAGCGCGGACCGAGCCGCCTGGCCTGATGCAATGGCGGCTTCGACACGAGCCGCGTGATGCCGGGGCATTGACCCATCCATCACCGTTTCCTCCGGGAAGCAGTCTAGGCGGCGCCGCGCACAACCCGATTGATCTTCGTCAACCCCAGGCGGCACCGCGACTGGACAAGGCATGCACTTCTCGCCCCACCGACGTCAAGGCGGCGGTCCGGACGGAATTCTACGACCTTCGGAATAGTGGCGCGGCGGCCTTCGCGGCTTGTTTCGAATGCTGCGGAAAGCGCTAGTTCTGCGGGATCATCCGAACCAGATCGTGAGGATTGACATAGTCGAGCTGGAACCGGGCCCGCTCGTCCAGCATGTCGGGGTCGATCTTCTCGGTGCGCAGCAGCGCCACGCGCTGCTCGTTGCGGGCTCGCTCGCGCTTGAGCTGGGCCAGCTCGCTGGTCAGCGCAATGATCTCCTGGTCGAGCTCCTGGCGGGCATTGAGGCCGTATTTGCCGGTATAGGCGTTGACGCCGAAATAGCCGACGATGGCGGCCGCCATCGCATAGAGGGCAAGACCGGTCAGGATCGATTTGAGGCGGGCGCGGGAGACCATGATGGCAAGATGGGCCAGCTTGGTTAAGGGAGTGCTAATCGCCCTCCCGCTGACGATCGTCATGGCCGGGCGTGTCCCGCCTGCGCGGCCGAAGCCGCTTCGGCGAGGCGAGGCCCGGGCATGACGGAGCTGGAGTGGCCTCAGCCGTGGTGCTTCGCCACGTGAGCGGCAAACGCGTCGACATAGGCCTGGAGCACGCCCTTCAGCGAGTCCTTGGCGAGGTTACCTTCCGCATCAAAGGCATCGCCGACGGCGTTCAGATAGGTCTCGGGCTGCTGCATGATCGGGCCGGCAATGCCCGGCAGGATGTTCTGCAGCGTCTTGGCGGCGCTGACGCCACCGAGCGGGCCCGGCGAGTTGGAGATGATGCCGACCGGCTTGCCGTTGAACGAGCTCTTGCCGTAGGGGCGCGAGGCGACGTCGATGGCGTTCTTCAGCACGCCCGGGATGGCGCGGTTGTATTCCGGCGTCACGAAGATGACACCGTCGGACTTCTGCAGCTTCTCGCGGAAGGCCAGCCAGTCGGCGGGCGGCGCGCCCTCGAGGTCCTGGTTGAAGAACGAGATGCCCCCGAGGGTGACGACCTCGAGCTTGAGCGAGCCAGGCGCGAGCTTGGTGAGCGCGTTGGCGATCTTGAGCGAGAAGCTGTCTTTGCGCAGGCTGCCGGCGATCACGACGATGTTGTAGGCCATCAGAGTATCCTTGGTTTGTCTTTGAAACCTTGAGGGGAAAGTGCCGACGGCACTTAAGCGATCCGGGTCAATGGATGCAAGTGCATGAATCGGTCTCGTTTGGAAACGCTGCGTTTCCCGGAAGCAGATGGTCGCCCAAAACAATCGGGCCGCCAAGCGGCGGCCCGATCTTTCGCGCAAATCTGCAAAATGAGATCAGATCGTCGGATTCCACGCCGACGGGATCAGGCGGTACTTCGCGCCGTCCTTCTCGACATGGCCGACCGACGGGAAGGTGAAGTGGAAGCCGACCACAGTTGCCTTCTCCGCTGCCGCCATGTCCAGGAACTTGTGACGCGTTTCCTGCGCCATCGCGGGATCGTTGTCGAACGCCACATGCCAGTCGGGATTGCGCAGGAAGAACTCCGGAATGTTGGTGACGTCGGACTGGATCAGCACCTTCTTGTCGCCCGAGGCCACCGCGAACGAGGTGTGACCGGGCGTATGGCCCGGCGTGGCGATCGAGGTGATGCCCGGCGCGACCTCCTTGCCCCACTCGTACTTCGTCACCTTGGACTCCAGCCCCGCAAAGGTCTTCTTCACGTTGGCGAAGTAGTTCTTCGTCATCTCGTTCGGAGCCTTGGCCGCGTTCTCGTCGCTCTCCCAGAACTCCCAATCCTTCACCGGCACCATGATCTCGGCGTTCGGGAAGGCCAGCGAGCCATCCGCCAGACGGATGCCGTTGGTGTGGTCGGGATGCAGATGCGACAGCAGCACGACGTCGATGCTCTTGGGATCGACGCCGGCCGCTTGCAGGTTTTGCAGGGTGCGGCCGACCGCGCCCTTGCTTGGCTCCAGATTAGCGACGCCGTTGCCGGTGTCGATCAGCACGAGCTTGGAGCCGGTGTTGATCAGCTGCGGATTGAACGGGACAGTGACCATGCCCTTCGGCATGTAGGCGGCGTCGGCGGCAGCGAGCGCCTCCTCCTTGGGGATATTGACGACGAACTTGTCGGGCATCGGGAAGCTGCGCGCACCGTCATTGATCGAGGTGCATTCGAAGCTGCCGACCTTGTAGCGGTAGAAGCCCGGCGCCTGAGCGCCGGCTTGCGGCACTGCGGCATTGGCGGTGGACGGCCGGAGGCCAGTCGCGGCAGCCGCGCCGATGGCGACGGTGCCCGCGAGCAGAGAACGTCGATTGAGATCGGTCATGAGGATGTCCCCTTCTGAGCGCGCGCTTGCGGTTTTTCCGCTTTCAGCGCGGCGGAATAATCCCCCGCTTGGCTCAGAAGGCAAGACGTCTTTTGGCTGACCTGCCGTGGCAGATCACGATTATTTATTTGGGTTGATGAGGAATTTTTCGCCAGTGGCGCGTTTTGCGTAGACCGCGATATTGGCGGGATCGAGCGTCTCCTGCAGCGACACCACCTTGGTGTAGTGGCTGGCGAAGGTCGTCTTCAATTCACTCACGACGCGCTGGCGCAGCCGTCCGATGTCGGCGGGTCCGATCTTCTGCAGGAACGGCGTGAGCAGCCAGCCGCCGACACCCCAGGCCATGCCGAAGCCGCGCGGCAGTTCAATGGGGCGAATGTCGAGTGCGCCATAGACATAGACCTGCTTGTGCACGCTGGAGCCGTAGCGGCTGTATTCCTTCGCGGTCTTGTTGATCGCGATCTCCATGCAGTTGAGGATGTCGCCGGCAAGCTTGCCGCCGCCGATCGCGTCGAACGCGATGGTGGCGCCGGTCTCGACCAGCGCATTGGTGAGATCGTCGAGGAAGCTGGGCACACTGGAATCGACGACGTATTTGGCGCCGATCTTGTGCAGGATCTCGGCCTGCTCCTTGCTGCGCACGATGTTGACCAGCGGAATGCCGTCCTTGATGCAGATCTTGTTCAGCATCTGGCCGAGATTGGAGGCGGCCGCGGTGTGCACCAGCGCCTTGTGACCTTCGCGCCGCATCGTCTCGGTCATGCCGAGCGCGGTGAGCGGGTTGACGAACCAGGAGGCACCCTCCGCCGCACTCGTGCCCTCGGGCAGCGGCTGGCAGTCCCGCGCCTTCAGGGTCCGGTATTGCGAATACATGGCGCCGCCGATCATCGAGACCGTCTTGCCCATCAGCGCCTTGGCGGCGTCCGACGAGCCGGTCTTGATGACGACACCGGCGCCCTCATTGCCGACAGGCAGCGACTGGTCGATCCGCGCGCCCATCGCGCGCATCGCACCGTCAGGCACCTTCGCGGTGATGACAGGCGCATCCTTCGTGCCCGACGCCTTGGCCGTGCTCATGTCGGCAGCGCCGACGAGGAGGCCAAGGTCGGACGGATTGATCGGCGCCGCTTCGATGCGGACGACGACCTCGTCGTCCGCAGGCTCGGGGGTCGGCACGTCCACGAGCGAGATTTCCAGCTCACCGCTCTTCTTGATCAGCGAACGCAGTTGCAGTCCGGTCTTGCCATCGCTCATGTCGATCCTCCCCTGTCCGTGTTCAAGCGCTGGCTTATGCCAGCGCCTTCAGTGCCGCCTTGCCGCCGTACAGCGCCTGCTTGCCGAGCTGCTGCTCGATGCGGAGGAGCTGGTTGTATTTGGCGGTGCGATCGGAACGTGCAAGGGAGCCGGTCTTGATCTGACCGCAGTTCGTGGCGACCGCGAGGTCGGCGATGGTGGAATCCTCGGTCTCGCCGGATCGGTGCGACATCACCGAAGTGTAGCCGGCCTTGTGCGCCATCTCGACGGCGGCGAGCGTCTCGGTCAGCGTGCCGATCTGGTTGACCTTGATCAGGATCGAGTTGGCGCGGCCGGCCTTGATTCCTTCGGCAAGGCGCTTGACGTTGGTGACGAAGAGGTCGTCGCCGACGAGCTGGCACTTCTTGCCGACGAGATCGGTGAGCTCCTTCCAGCCGTCCATGTCGTCTTCCGACATGCCGTCCTCGATGGTGACGATCGGATAGCGGCCGACGAGGTCCGCCAGGTACTTGGCCTGCTCGGAGACCGAGCGGGTCTTGCCCTCGCCTTCATAGACGTACTTGCCGCCCTTGAAGAACTCGGTCGAGGCGCAGTCGAGACCGATCACGATGTCGGAGCCCGCCTTGTAGCCGGCCTTGCCGATCGCGTTCATCACGAACTCCAGCGCGGCGTCGGCCGACGGCAGGTTCGGCGCGAAGCCGCCCTCGTCGCCGACATTGGTGTTGTGGCCGGCCTTCTTCAATTCCGACTTCAGCGTGTGGAAGACCTCGGCGCCGTAGCGCAGGCCTTCGGCGAAGGACGACGCGCCGACGGGCAGGATCATGAACTCCTGGAAGTCGATCGGGTTGTCGGCATGCACGCCGCCATTGATGATGTTCATCATCGGCACCGGCAGCAGCCGCGCCGAGGTGCCGCCGACGTAACGGTACAGCGGCATGTCGAGCGAGTTCGCGGCCGCCTTGGCGCAGGCGAGCGAGACGCCGAGGATGGCGTTGGCGCCCAGCCGGCTCTTGTTCGGCGTGCCGTCGAGGTCGATCATGATCTGGTCGATCTGGGCCTGCTGTTCGACATCGAGGCCGCTCAGGGCTTCGAAGATCTCGCCGTTGACGGCGCCGACCGCCTTGGTGACGCCCTTGCCGAGATAGCGGGCCTTGTCGCCGTCGCGCAGCTCGACCGCCTCATGGGCGCCGGTCGAAGCGCCCGACGGCACCGCGGCGCGGCCAAGCGCGCCATCCTCCAGCACGACGTCAACCTCGACGGTGGGATTGCCGCGGCTATCGAGGATTTCGCGTCCGATGATGTCGATGATGGCGGTCATGAGGGCCTCTTTTCGGGGAACAAAGGGGGCAGTTCGCGGGTGCTTCTACCGCAATGCATCGAAGCGGAAAAGGCCGGGTGACGGCCAGCGAATGATTGGCTATGAGGGCCACATGTCGAAAAAACCCAGCAAATCGAAGACCTCATCCAATCTGCAGCTTGGTCGTGCCGTGGAATGGCCAGATGCGCCTGAGAAGGCGAAGCTCGACCGCGTCCCGAATCCGCAGGCCGGGACCGATTACCTGGTCCGTTTCACCGTGCCGGAATTCACCTCGCTCTGCCCGGTGACGGGACAGCCCGATTTCGCCCATCTGATGCTCGACTACGCGCCCGGCCAATGGCTGCTGGAGTCGAAATCGCTGAAACTCTATATCGCGAGCTTCCGCAATCACGGCGCCTTCCACGAGGATTGCACCGTGATGATCGGCAAGCGCATCGCGAGCGAGATCAAGCCGAAATGGCTGCGCATCGGCGGCTACTGGTATCCGCGCGGGGGCATCCCGATCGACGTGTTCTGGCAGACCGGCCGCGTGCCGAAAGGGCTGTGGGTGCCCGAGCAGGGCGTCGCGCCGTATCGTGGCCGGGGCTAGGGGGAGACTCATGACGATGACATCGATCTCGGCGAAGGTCCGCGCCCTTACCTTGGGACTTCTGGGCATCCTGTGGCTGACCAGTCCGTCCGATGCGGCTGAAGTCAGGGTGATGATTTCGGGGGGATTGACGGCCGCCTATCAGGCGCTCGTGCCGGAGTTCGAGAAAGCCACCGGCCACAAGGTGCTGACCGCCTATGGGCCGTCGATGGGCACCACGACCAATGCGATCCCCGTGCGGCTCGAGCGCGGCGAGCCGGCCGACGTGTTGATCATGGTGGGCTATGCCCTCGCCGATCTCGCCAGCAAGGGCAAAGTCGTGGCCGGCAGCCAGGTTGACCTGACGAGATCGCCGATCGGAGTCGCCGTGAAAGCGGGAGCGCCGAAGCCTGACATCAGCTCCGTTGACGCGGTCAAGAACGCGCTCCTGGCCGCAAAGACGATCGCCTATTCCGACAGCGCCAGCGGCGTCTACGTTTCGACCGAGATGTTTGCAAAGCTCGGCATTGCCGATGCGATGAAGGACAAGGCGCGCAAGATTCCGGCAACGCCCGTCGGCGAGATCGTCGCGCGCGGCGAGGCCGAGCTCGGCTTCCAGCAGATCAGTGAGTTGAAGCCCGTGAAGGGCATCGACATCGTCGGTCCCCTGCCGAAGGAAATCCAGCAGATCACGGTCTTCTCGGCGGGGATCGCGAGCGTCTCGAAAGAACAAGAGGCTGGCCGCGCCCTGATCAAGTTCCTCGCCTCCCCTGCGGCGCGGGATGCGATGATCGCCAGCGGCATGGAGCCGATTGCGGCTGACGGCGCGAAATAGTCACGCTGGAGCGGCGAGAGGCACGACCAGGACCGGCACGCTTCCGTTCACGAGGACCTCGGAAGTCTGACTTCCCAGAAACAGCTTCCTGAGGCCCCGACGCCCGTGAGAGGCCATGACGATCAAGTCGCAGCCTCTGGACTTGGCCGTTTCGACAATCGCCGTGGCCGGGTGCGAATTCGGAACGTGCAGGAGTTCGACCGAGACCCCGCTCCGCTCTGCCATGGCTCGCGCTTGATCGAGCACTTTGCCGGCGCGCTCCCTGTTGGCCGCGTCAAAACGATCGATCTCGCCCTGCGAAGGAACCCATCCCGAATCGTGTCCGCCGCCATAATCGATCGGCAGCGGCTCGGTCACGGTGACGATCGTCGCTTTGGCCTTCAGGGCTTTTGCCAGAGCAATTCCATGCGCGAGGCCTTTGCTTGCGACGTCCGAACCATCCGTGCTCAAGAGAAGATTGGCGTACATTCGGTGGCTCCCTGTTGCTTGCCCCCGTATGCCCCTCGCAGTGATGCCGCGCGACTATGATCCGATCTTCGTTCCCGGTCCAATCGCTTTTGTTTCAATCCCGATATCGCGGCCTTACGCCACTTCACGCACCCTGGTGATGAAGCTGTCCACCTCGCCCGTGAGCGAGGTCGACTGGCTCGACAAGTCTGCGGCCGCCTTCAGCACGCCGGTGGCGGCGCGGCCGGTCTCGTCAGCCGCCGACGAGACGGTTGCGATGTTGCGCGTCACGGTCGAGGTGGCTTCCGCCGTGTGCTGGACGGTGTTGGCGATTTCGGCGGTGGCCTTGTTCTGCTCTTCAATGGCGGCGGCGATAACGCGGTTGATGCTCGAAACTTCCTCGATGGTCTTGACGATGCCGTCGATGGCGGAGACCGCCTTCTGGGTCGCGCCCTGGATCTCGGTAATCTGGGCGCTGATCTCCTCGGTCGCCTTCGCCGTCTGCGACGCCAGGTTCTTCACCTCGCTCGCCACGACCGCAAAGCCGCGTCCGGATTCGCCGGCGCGCGCGGCTTCAATAGTCGCGTTGAGAGCCAGGAGATTGGTCTGGCCGGCGATCGAAGTGATGAGCCCGATGACCTCGCCGATGCGGTCGGCGCCGTCAGCGAGCGCGCGCATGGTGCTGTCGGTCTCCTTGACGGTGACGACCGCATGCTCGGTGGCGCGGCTCGCCTGTTCGACCTGGCGGTTGATCTCGCGGATCGAGGCATTGAGCTCCTCGGCCGCGGCTGCGACGGTCTGCACGCCGCCGCCGACCTGGTCAGCCAGCGTCGAGGCCGAGCCGGCCTGGGCCTGGGCTTCCGCCGCCGTGCTCGACATCGAGCGCGCCGTCGTCTCCAGCTCACCCGAGGCGCTCGACAGCGTCTGCACCATCTGGCCGATCCGGCTTTCGAAATGGCGCACGAGGCCCGTGAGCTCGCTTGCGCGCTTCTCCTTCTCGGCGCGCTCGGCGGCCTGATCGCCGGACAGACGCTCGGCCTTGATCATGGCGTCCTTGAACACCTGCAGCGCCGCGGCCATGCGGCCGATCTCGTCGTTGCGATCGAGGCCCGGCACGTCGCTCGCGAAATCATGATCGGCAAAGCGCGTCATCACGCCGGTGATCGCGGTGAGCGGCCGGGTGACGCGGTTGCGCATCAAGAGCAGCCCGCCGATCATCAGCGCCAGCGAGGCCGGCATCAACAGGCCGAACAGGATCAGGCTGAAGCGGGCGCGCGAGGCGCCCTCCTCGGCCCGGGCGATCATGTTGGCGAGCGCGGTCTGCGTGACGATGACGACATTGTTGGCGCCGACGAGCTGTCGGTCGCGGTACTCGACGCCGGGGACGCCGGCGGGTTCGCCCGCTAGCAGCTTGGTCGCAATGGCATTGCGCTCGTCGCTGAGCGCGCCGGAGATTTCCGGCTCGGCGGTCCGGATCGCCTGCAACAGCTCGGGCGAAGCCACGTTCGGGCCGAGGTCGCGCACCACCAGCCAGGCCTGCTGGATGCGGCCGCGCAGGTCGGCGAAGGCGACGCCGTCGGCCGCGGTCCAGGTCTTGTTGGCCAGGATCGAGGAGAACTGGACGAGGATGGTCTGGCCGGCATTGGCGCGGGCCTGCCAGGAGGCCTGCTTGGCGACCAGCAGACGATCGACCACGGGATCGATCAGCGCCATCGCATTGTCGACATGGGCCGTGACGTCGCCGATCGCATCCATGAAGGCGTCGCTGATCTTGGCCCAGGCCGGCATCAGGCTGGCTTCACGTGCCGCCTTCTCCTGCTTCAGTGCCGTGATCGCGCGCGGGCGCAGCTCCTCGAGCTGGGTCCAGATGCTGCGCAGCTTGTCGAGCTTCTCGGCAAGGCCAGGCGCATCGACGGCGGCGAGGCTCTGCAAGGCCTGCGCGTAATTCTTCTGCACGGTGGCGCGCTGCTCGGCGAGGCTGCTCATGACGCTGTCGGGCGCGGGAGCGGCCGAGGACAGGTAGCTCAGCGTGTCACCGCGCTCCAGGCGAAAGATCACCAGCGTGTTGGTCAGGTCGCGGCTCGCAACGGTCAGCGAGACGATGCGGTTGCTGTCCGAATAGCGCGTGACCGCGAGCTTCAGGGCGTAGGCGCAGATGACGACGAGGATGAGACCGAGAGACCCAACCACCGCCCCAAGGATGCGGGCGACCGAACGCTGTTTTTGCATCGACTGATCCAAGAGATGTTGCCGCCGGCTAGCGGTTCGGGCGGCACTCTACGGAGTGAACGGTGAGAATTGGTTTAAGAATGAGGGGATTTGGCTACCGCTCCTCCACGGAGAAATACGGGGATCGGTAGCGAAATACTGCCCTCAGGCGCGCGCGTCGGACGGTGCCCGCGGCCTCAACAGCGCGGCGCAGGCAAGGCCCAGCAGCACCATCACCGTGGCGCTCGCGGCCAGGGTCGGCGCCTTGCCGGTATGTGCAAGCCCAAAACCATAGGCCAGCGGACCCACGGTCTGACCCATGAAGAAAAAGAACGAGTGCAGCGACATCGCTGTCGCCCGCGCCTCGACCGACAGCTCGCTGGCGAACACCTGCAGGCAGCCATGGATCATGTAGAAGCCCCAGCCCATCAGCAGCATGATGGCGAACTGCACCTTCCAGCCGGGGCCAATGGAAAGCGCAGCGAGCTGGAGCGCGACAAGGCTCGCGCCTGCGATCATCATGCCCTTGACGCCGAGCCAAGGCAGGAAGCGCGAGACCGTGAATGTGTAGAAAAGCCCACCGACTGCGAAGCCCGCGATGACGATGCCTGCGATCGACAGCGAGGTCTCGCCGAGATCGAACAGCAGCGCGGCGATGAAGGGAAACAGCCCGAACACGCAGCAGCCTTCGACGAACACGGCCGAATAGCAATAGCGCGCGTTCGGATTGGCGAGGATGGTGCGATAACCCTGCCGCAAGGTTCTCAGATCGCTCTTCGGCGGCGCCGTGAGTGCGGCACCGCGAAAGCCCGCCGCGACCGCGACGGCCGCGATCAGCCCGAGCGCACCGATGATCACCAGCACGCCGCGCCAGCCGACGAGATCGCCGATGATGCCTGAGGCGGTAGCGCCGAGCAGGTTACCGGTCATCGAACCCGCCAGCGTGCGGCCGATCGCCACCTGCCGCTTCGCCGGCGCGACCAGATCGGCGGTCAGGCCAAGCGCAACCGGGAAAACGCCGCCCGAGGCGATGCCGGCGAGCATGCGGCTCGCGAACAGGCCCGAAAAGGACGTCGAGAGCGCGCCCAGAATGCAGGCGGCACCGAGCAGCGCCAGGCACAACGTCATAAGCCGCGCCTTGCCGAACAGATCGGCTGCCGCGCCGACGATCGGCTGGATCAGCGCGTAGATCAGCGCATAGCCGGCCGCGATGCTCGCCGCCGTCGTGATGCTGATCGAAAATTCTTCCGCGACATGCGGCAGCACCGGATCGAGCGCGCGCGTCGACAATGCGGCGGAGAAGCTGGCGAGCGCGATGATGTTGATCGCAGGCGGAAACTTCTGGTCGGACGACGGCCGGGCCACGGGCTCGTGCATCAGTGCGCGTTGCCCTTGGCGATCGCATCGAACGCCATCAGCTTGGCGATGAGCCCTTCGAACTCGCGCAGCGGCACCATGTTCGGCCCATCGGACGGCGCGCGATCGGGATCGGGATGGGTCTCGATGAACACGCCGGCGACGCCGACGGCGACGGCCGCGCGCGCCAGCACCGGGACGAATTCGCGCTCGCCGCCGGAGGAAGCGCCCTTGCCACCGGGCTGTTGCACCGAGTGGGTCGCATCGAAGATCACGGGCGCGCCGGTCGTGCGCGCCATGATCGGCAACGAACGCATGTCCGAGACCAGCGTGTTGTAGCCGAAGGAGGCGCCGCGCTCGGTGACGAGCACGTTGGGATTATCGGCGCTGGTGATCTTGGTAACGACATTCGTCATGTCCCAGGGCGCGAGAAACTGCCCCTTCTTGACGTTGACGACCTTCCCGGTTGCGGCTGCGGCCAGCAGCAGATCGGTCTGCCGGCATAGGAAGGCCGGGATCTGCAGGACGTCGACGGCTTGCGCCACCTCGGCGCACTGCGCGGCATCATGCACATCGGTCAGCACGGGCAGGCCAAGCGAGGAACGGATCTCGGCGAAGATCGGCAGCGACTGCGCGAGGCCCAGGCCGCGCGCCGCCGAGGCGCTGGTGCGATTGGCCTTGTCGAAGGAGGTCTTGTAGACGAGGCCGATCTTGAGCCGCGCGGCGATCTCCTTCAGCGCGGAGGCTACCTCCAGCGCGTGCTGACGGCTTTCGAGCTGACACGGCCCGGCGATGATCGAGATCGGCAGATCATTGCCGAATTTGACCGACCCGACGGTGACGACCGGTGCTGCAGATTGACTGGTGCTCACGGCGCAAAATCCCTGTTTCGGCGCGACCATAGCGACCGAATGGGTGGGATCAACCCCATTCGGCCCTGGCCTCTGAATATCTGGCCTTCGAATATCAGGGTTGCGCCGCAGCCCTCTCGCCGGAACGAGCGCTACTTGACCGACGAGAACGCCGTTGGAGCCAGAATCTGGCTGACGATGTTGGCGACGATCTGACCATCCGCTTCGGTCTTGGCGCGCGCGTCCAGCCATTCCGGGTCGGCCGCAAACGCACCCCATTTCGTCTCGCGTTCGGCGAGCGACTCCCAGGCCAGGAAATAGGTCAGCTCCTGGTTGGACTCGCCGATCAGCGTGGTGAAGAACCCGGCCTGGCGGATGCCGTGCTTCTCCCAGATTTTCAGCGTGATCGTGTCGAAGCGCTTCAGCAGCGCCGGCAGGCGACCGGGGACACAGCGATACTGGCGCATTTCGTAGATCATTCTCGTTCCTCCCCTGGACAGGTCGGGCGGTTATAACGATTGGCCATGACGGTGTCTTGAGCCCTGCCCGGCTGCCCCCGCGGCGTTTCGCGCATGGCTAGGCGGCATCGGGCAACGCAGTTCCCGCAATGCTGCCGCAATGATGGGGCCGCTAGAATGGCTCAGTTGCGGCTCAGGTGGATCATGCGGATTTTGCTCGTCGAGGATGAGGCGGAGATGGCCGGTGCGCTGGCCTCGGCGCTCAAGCGCTACGACATGGTGGTGGATCATGCCCCCACGCTTGCGGACGCCGAAGAAGCAATCTCCGCCGACGTCCATGCCGCCGTGCTGCTCGACCGCCAGCTTCCCGACGGCGACGGCCTCACGCTGATCCCCAAGCTGCGTGCGCGCGCCGACGGCGTGCCGATCATCGTCCTGACCGCGCGCGGCGAGCTCGCCGACCGCATCGCCGGACTCGACAGCGGCGCCGACGATTATCTGGCAAAACCGTTCGCGGTCGAGGAGCTGCTGGCGCGATTGCGCGCGGTGCTGCGGCGGCCGGCGGGCCTGTCCCCGGACGTCATCCGCGCCGGCCGCATCGTCTTCGATCTCGGTCATCGCGAAGCCAGCATCGACGGCCAGCCGTTCGAGCTGCCCCGCCGCGAGCTGCTGGTGCTTGAAACCCTGATCCGCCGGATGGGCCGCACGGTGCTGCGCGCGGCGCTGGAAGAAGCCGTCTACAATTTCGACGACGAGATCCAGTCCAACGCGCTGGACACGCATGTCTCCCGTCTGCGCCGCAAGCTTGCCGAGGCCGACGCCGGCGTCGAGATCCATGGCATTCGCGGCGTCGGCTATCTCCTGAAGAAGCTGCCATGAGCAGGCACGACGATCCCTATTGCCTGCGCTCGCGATTGAGCTGGCGCCTGCTCACGCTCCAGGCCGCCCTGCTGCTGGCACTGGTCGGCGTGGTCGTCGGCGCACTCTGCGCCTCAGGCTTCGTGCTGGCGGAGCGCGACGAGGACCGCGTCATCGATGTCGTGCTGCGTGCGCTTGCACGCGACGCAGAGGGCGGCCTGACCCTGAAGTCGACGCCCGACCTGAAAGAGTTGCGGGCGGAAACACCTGATCTCTGGTTCCTGGTCCGCGACCGGCAAGGACATTCGCTGACCGAAGGCGCCGTGCCGGCGGAATTCGCCGCCATCGGCAACGGCCTCGACCAGATCAGCCAGGCACGGCTCGGCTGGCAGATGTTCGAGGATGATCCACGCAAGCCGGCGGCGCGGCTGAAGCGTGTCAACACCGATGCCGGCAATGTGCAGATCATCACGGCGACGCAAGGACGGCTGACCGGCGCCAAGGCGCTGTTGATGACCTCGCTGGCTTTTCTCGGTATTGCACTGCCCGGCCTGCTCGTAATGGGCACGGCGACCTTCATCGCGACACCGATGATCGTGCAGCGCGCCTTCCGGGGATTGGATGCAACCGCGGACCAAGCGCGGCGCATCGACATTCATCAGCGCGGCGCGCGGCTGTCCGTAGAGCGGATTCCGCAGGAGGTCGTGCCGCTGGTCACCGCAGTCAACGACGCGCTGGCGCGGCTCGACCAGGGCTATATCAGGCACAAGCGTTTCGTCGCGGACGCCGCGCACGAATTGCGCACGCCGATCGCGATCCTGAACACGCGGCTGGAATCCCTTGCTCCAGGGCCGGACAAGACCCGCCTGCTGGAGGATACAGCGCGGCTGGCGACGCTCGCCGAGCAATTGCTCGACATCCAGCGGCTCGACCGCTACGGCCACCCCTTCACCCGCGTCGATCTCGTCGCGATCGCGCAAAGCGCGGCCGCCGACCTCGCGCCACTGGCCATTGCCGCCGGCTACGAGCTTGCACTCGATGCGCCCTCAACACCGGTCGAGACGCTCGGTGACGCAGCCGCGCTGGAGCGCGCGCTGACCAATCTCGTGCAGAATGCGATCCAGCACGGCCCGCGCCGCGGCACGATCGGGATTCGCGTGACCAGGCCTGCCTGCATCGAGGTCAGCGACGAAGGATCAGGCATTCCACAAGATCAACGCGAGCAGATCTTCGAGCCGTTCTACCGGCTCACCCCGCTCGACCGCGGCGCCGGCCTCGGTCTCAACATGGTGCGCGAGATCGTGCTGCTGCATGGCGGCCAGGTCGCGGTCACCGACGGCGCGGATGGCGGCACCTGCTTCAGAATGACGCTGCCGCCAAACCGGCAAAGTTGAATCAATCCGCATTCGCTGCTCACAGCGCAATGCTGTCGCAATGCACTCCCTCGACAGTGTCTCCGCCTCACCTCTGATCCTAAGAGGTGCAATTGAAATGCCGGAGTGCGCATGCCCAACGATTTCCTGTCCTTCTTCCTGTCCTGGATGTCCTCGCCGCGCCAGGTCGGCGCCATCGCGCCATCGGGTGCGGCGCTCGCCGATCTCATCACGCGCGAGATCACCGAGAAGACCGGCCCGATCCTCGAGCTTGGTCCCGGCACCGGCGCATTCACCTACAAGCTTCTGAAGCGCGGCGTCAGGCAGCAGGATCTCACGCTGATCGAATACGGCTCGGATTTCATGAAGCTCCTGCAGATGCGCTTTCCCGGCGCGCGTGTGCTGTGGATGGATGCGGCGCGGCTGGCGACGGAGCGGCTCTATGACGGTGCGCCCGTCGGCGCGGTCGTGAGCGGGCTGCCGCTGCTCAACATGTCGACGCGGAAGGTCATCTCGATCGTCAGCGGCGCGTTCAGCTATGTGCGCCCCGGCGGCGCCTTCTACCAGTTCACCTACGGCGTGAGCTGTCCTATCCCGCGGCCGGTGCTCGACCGCCTCGGCCTGCGCGCAACTCTGGTGGACCGGGCCTTCCTGAACATGCCGCCGGCCGCCGTCTACAAGCTGACGCGGCGGCCGCAGATGACGTTGATCGCGGGATCGCTGGCGCCAGAGGCTTCAAAGCCGATCGCAGCGGAAGCGGATTGTTACACCAGCCGGCTCTGCTTCGCCGCCGCCTCGATGAACGAGGCGAACAGCGGATGCGGCTCGAACGGCCGCGACTTCAGCTCGGGGTGGAATTGCACGCCGATGAACCAGGGGTGATCCTCGTACTCGACGATTTCAGGCAGCACGCCGTCGGGCGAGAGGCCGGAGAATTTCAGGCCGTGCTGCTCGAGGCGATCCTTGTAGGCGGTGTTGACCTCATAGCGATGGCGGTGGCGCTCGGAAATCTCGGTCGCGCCGCCATAGACTTCGGACACGCGGCTTCCGCGCGTCAGCGCCGCCGGGTATGCGCCGAGCCGCATCGTGCCGCCGAGATCGCCGGCCTGCGAGCGCTTCTCGAGCTCGTTGCCGCGCAGCCATTCCGTCATCAGGCCGACCAAGGGCTCCTTGGTCGGACCGAACTCGGTGGAGTTGGCGTCCTCGATGCCGACGAGATTTCGCGCGGCCTCGATGACCGCCATCTGCATGCCGAAGCAGATGCCGAAATACGGCACGTCGCGCTCGCGCGCGAACTGCGCCGCCTTGATCTTGCCTTCCGCGCCGCGCTGGCCGAAGCCGCCCGGCACCAGGATGCCGTTGACGTGCTCGAGGAACGGCGCCGGATCTTCCTTTTCGAAGATCTCGCTCTCGATCCAGTCGAGATTGACCTTCACCTTGTTGGCGATGCCGCCATGCGAGAGCGCCTCGATCAGCGACTTGTACGCATCCTTCATGCCGGTGTACTTGCCGACGATGGCGATGGTGACGTTGCCCTCGGGGTTGCGGACGCGCTCGTTGATCTTCTGCCAGCTCTGCAGCACCGGCGGAATCCGCGAGCCGATGCCGAAGGCGGCGAGCACTTCGTCGTCGAGGCCGGCGTTGTGATAGGCCTCGGGCACCGCGTAGATGTTGTCGACGTCGCGCGCCTCGATCACGGCGCTTTCGCGCACGTTGCAGAACAGGCCGAGCTTGCGCCGCTCCTCCTTCGGGATCTCGCGATCGGTACGGCACAGCAGGATGTCGGGCTGGATGCCGATCGAGCGCAGCTCCTTCACCGAATGCTGCGTCGGCTTGGTCTTCAATTCGCCGGCGCTCGGAATGTAGGGCAGCAGCGTCAGATGGATGTAGACGGCGTGATCGCGCGGCAGCTCGTTCTTGAGCTGGCGGATCGCCTCGAAGAACGGCAGGCCCTCGATGTCGCCGACGGTGCCGCCGATCTCGACCAGCACGAAGTCGTAATCGTCATTGCCGGAGAGGACGAATTCCTTGATCGCGTTGGTGACGTGAGGAACCACCTGGATGGTCGCGCCGAGATAATCGCCGCGGCGCTCCTTCGAGATGATGTCCTGGTAGATGCGCCCCGTCGTGATGTTGTCCTGCTTCGTCGCAGGCCGCCCGGTGAAGCGCTCGTAATGACCGAGATCGAGATCAGTCTCCGCGCCGTCATCGGTCACGAACACTTCGCCGTGCTGATACGGCGACATCGTTCCGGGATCGAGGTTGAGATAGGGGTCGAGCTTGCGGAGGCGGACCTTGTAGCCCCGTGCCTGCAACAGGGCACCAAGTGCCGCTGAAGCCAGACCCTTGCCGAGCGAAGAAACCACGCCGCCGGTGATGAATATGTACCGCGCCATGGGACCTAACCTCTAATCCCTCGAACCCGATTCGACAAAGCGATTCGTAGTCAGCCCCAAAGAATCTGCGGGCCTGTGGGTGAGCCAAAACGAAGAATGGTGACAGTGCCTTGATGGGGATTGTTGATGCAGGACGCTAGCCACCGTCCTGCATGGCCCCCCTGCTTTATTGCGAGCGCGGGACCTGCGGACCGCTCGGCGCCGCCGGCGTCTGCTGCTGCTGCTCGTCCGCCTTCTTCAGCGTGTCCAGAATACCTCCCGACGTCGGCGCGGTGATCGGGTTGGCGCCGCCGGCCGGCTGGGTCTGCGAAGCGGGCTGGCCGATGATCGAGGACGGCGCGCGGTTGTAACCGGCATACCAGGACAGGAACAGGCTGGTGAGGAAGAAGCCCGCCGCGAGGATTGCAGTGGTCCGCGACAAGAGATTCGCGGTGCCGCGGCTCGACATGAAGCCCGCGCCGCCGCCCATGCCAAGGCCGCCGCCTTCCGACTTCTGGAGCAGCACGGCGCCGATCATGACGGCGACGATCATGAGGTGGATGACGATGACAACGGTCTGCATGCGATCCTTCCGTCACAAGCGGGCGGCGCCTGACGGCGGCCGATCGCGCTTCGCGGGTTTTCCTGAAGTTGCGCGGTGTTACACGATCGGACGGGGCATTGCCACCCCCGATCGCCCCCGGATTAAAGCTTTGGCTTAGCTACGGGCAGCCCCTTAATTAGGACAGCCTTTGGCGATCGCAAGGAAATCGGCCGCCTTCAGGCTGGCGCCCCCGACCAGCGCACCGTTGACGTTCTTCACCGCCATCAGCTCGGCCGCATTCGACGGTTTGACCGAGCCGCCGTAGAGGATCCGCATCCTGGCCCCATCGGCCTTGAACCGGGAGGTCAGGAGTTCCCGGATAAAGCCATGAATCTGCTCGACATCCTTGGCCGTGGGGGTGAGGCCCGTGCCGATCGCCCAGACCGGCTCATAGGCCACGACCAGATTGGCGGCCGTGGAGCCATCAGGCAGCGAGCCGTCCAACTGGCCGCGGACGATGTCCAGGGTCTGGCCAGCATCGCGCTGGGCCTGCGTCTCGCCAATGCAGACGATCGCGACCGTCCCGGCTCGCCAGGCGGCTTCCGCCTTCTGCCGGACAAGAGCATCGCCCTCGCCGTGGTCGGCACGTCGCTCGGAATGGCCGACGATGATGGCGCTTGCGCCCGCGTCAGCCAGCATTTCGGCCGCAATATCGCCGGTATGGGCGCCGGAGGCCTTGGGATGGCAATCCTGGGCCCCGACGGCGACCTTTTTGCCGCGCGCCTTCTCCGCAAAGGCTGCGATCAGGGTCGCCGGCGGGCAGACCAGCAGATCGGCCTTGGCCGATACCTCTGCCGCACCATTGAGCATGGCGTCGAATTCGGCGGCCTGGGCTTTCAGGCCGTTCATTTTCCAGTTGCCGGCGATCAAGGGGCGGATGGCTTCGGTCATATCAATGTCCAGCAGAATGAGGTTTGCGCAGCGCTAGCAGAGGCGTCGTGGCAGTTCCAGAGACCAAACGCCCTTAACCGCAACTTCGAGGGTCGGCCTGGGGCGAGGTTGCGGGGGGAAAGCCGCCACTTTATGATGGCATATCAATTTGGTGACGCGCTTTTGCGGAATCTGCATTAAGACGCGCTCCCGTTCCCCTCCTTATCAAGACAAGTTGGACCAAATGCTTCGAGGAATGCGCAAGGCCTCATCAAACTGGGTCGGCAAGACCATCATGGCCGTCGTGATGGGCGTGTTGATCATCAGCTTCGGCATTTGGGGCATCGCCGACATCTTCCGGGGTTTTGGGCAGTCCACGCTGGCCAAGGTCGGCCACACCGAGATTTCGCTGAACGAGTTCCGCCAGATCTACACCGACCGCCTCCAGCAGATTAGCCGCCAGTTTGGCCGCCCGCTCACGCCGGACCAGGCGCGCGCGTTCGGATTTGACCACCAGGTACTCCAGCAGACGATTGCCGAAGCTGCACTCGACGAGAACGCGCGCCAGCTTGGGCTCGGCCAGTCCGATGAGCAGGTCCGGCAGCTCATCATGAACGACCCCAACTTCAGGGGCGTCGACGGCAAGTTCGATGCGAACCGATTCCAGCAGCTGATCCGTAATTTCGGCTACACCGAACAGCGCTACGTGGCCGAGCAGCGCAAGGTTGCGCTGCGCCGGCAGATCACCGGCACGATCGGCGCCGGCCTCGAGCCGCCAAAGACCATGCTCGACGTGGCAACGCGCTTCCAGAACGAGCAGCGCTCGATCGAGTTCGTCAGGCTCGATACGGCGCAGGCCGGCACCATCGATCCGCCCTCTCCCGAGGCGCTCGCCGCCTATTTCGAGGATCACAAGGTCCAGTTCCGCGCCCCCGAATTCCGCAAGATCGTCTTCGCCTTGATCTCGCCGGAGGAGATCGCCAAGTGGAGCGATGTCTCCGACGACGACGCGAAGAAACTGTTCGATCAGCGCAAGGACCAGCTCTCGACACCGGAGAAGCGCCAGATCAAGCAGATCGTGTTCCCGAACGCCACCGACGCGCAGGCCGCGCGCGAGCGACTGGTCGGCGGGATGTCTTTTGAAGATCTCGGCAAGGAGCGCGGCCTGACGGCCTCCGACGTCGATCTCGGGCTGGTGGCGAAATCCTCGCTCGAAGCCGCGGTCGGCAACGCTGCCTTCGCGCTTCCCGTTGGCGAGATCAGTCAGCCGATCCAGGGCCCGATCGGCGTCTCGATCGTCAAGGTCGACAAGATCGAGCCCGGCGCCGAGGCCGACTACGCCAAGTTTGCCGGCGACGTGAAGCGCCAGATCGCGGCCGAGCGTGCGCGCACCAAGGTCGGCGAACTGCGTGACAAGATGGAGGACGAACGTGGCGCCGGCACCAGCGTCGCCGATGCCGCGCAGAAGCTCGGGCTCACCGCCGTGACCATCGACGCGGTCGATCGCTCCGGCCGCGCGCCAAACGGGCAGACCGTCGCCAACATTCCGCAGGGTCTCGACGTGGTGTCGCAGGCCTTCAACAGCGACGTCGGTGTCGACAACGACCCGATCTCGTTCAGGGGCGGCTATGTCTGGTACGACGTGCTCGCCATCACGCCGTCGCGCGACCGCAATCTCGACGAGGTTCGCGACCAGGTCGAGGCGCGCTGGCGCCAGGACCAGATCGCCACCAAGCTGAAGGCGAAGGCGACCGACATGGCGCAGAAGCTCGAGCAGGGCGGCAAGCTCGCTGACGAGGCCGCTGCGATCAATGCCAAGGTCGAGACCGCCAGCGGCTTCAAGCGCGACGATTCCCCGGCCGGCGTGCCCGCCAACATCGTTGCGGCCGCCTTCCGCACGGCCAAGGACGGCGTCGGGCAGGCGCCCGTGACCGGCGGCACCGAAGTCATCGTCTTCCGCGTCACCGACATCGTCGATCCCGCGGTCGACGCCGCCTCCGACGCCGTCAAGAAGCTGAAGGAGAGCGTCGGCAAGTCGCTGACCGACGAGCAGGTCGCCTCCTACGTCAACAAGCTTGAAACCGACATCGGGACCACCATTAATCAGGCCGCCTTCGCGCAAGTGACCGGCGCGAACCAGTGAGTTGAAAGCACGCGATGGACGACCTGAAATCGATCATTGGAAAAGTGGCGACCGGCGCCAGCCTGTCGCGTGAAGAGGCCGCATCCGCCTTCGACGCCGTGATGTCCGGCGAGGCTACCCCCTCGCAGATGGGCGGCCTTTTGATGGCGCTGCGCGTGCGCGGCGAGACCGTGGACGAGATCACCGGCGCTGTTACGGCGATGCGCTCGAAGATGCTCACGGTCGATGCGCCCGCGGACGCCGTCGACATCGTCGGCACCGGCGGCGACGGCTCGGGCTCGGTCAATGTCTCGACCTGCGCCTCGTTCATCGTCTCCGGCACCGGCCTGCCTGTCGCCAAGCACGGCAACCGTGCGCTGTCGTCGCGCTCGGGCGCCGCGGATGTGCTGGCCTCGCTCGGCGTGAGGATCGACCTCAAGCCGGAGCAGGTCGGGCGCTGCGTGCGCGAATGCGGCATCGGCTTCATGTTCGCACCGGCCCATCATCCGGCCATGAAGAACGTCGGCCCGACCCGGGTCGAGCTCGCCACCCGCACGATCTTCAACCTGCTGGGCCCCTTGTCCAACCCGGCCGGCGTGAAACGGCAGATGGTCGGCGTATTCTCCAGGCAGTGGGTCCAGCCGCTGGCGCAGGTGCTGAAGAATCTCGGCTCCGAATCCGCCTGGGTGGTGCACGGCTCCGACGGCCTCGACGAGATCACCCTCACCGGCCCGACCTTCGTCTCGGCGCTCCACAATGGCGAGATCAGGAATTTCGAGGTGACGCCCGAGGACGTCGGCCTGCCGCGCTGCGAGCCCGGCGCACTCAAGGGCGGTGATGCAGACGCCAATGCGATGGCGCTGCAAAGCGTGCTCGACGGCAAGCCCAGCCCCTATCGCGACGTCGCGCTGATCAACGCCGCCGCGGCACTGGTCGTCGCCGGCCGCGCCAGGGATCTGAAGGAAGGCGTCGCGATCGGCGCGAAATCGCTCGACAGCGGCGCGGCGAGCGCGCGGCTGAAGCATCTGATCGCGGTCTCGAACAGCTGAGCCTGTCATGTCTGATATCCTGACCAAGATCGAGGCCTACAAGCGCGAGGAGATCGCGGCAGCCAAGCGCGCACAGCCGCTCTCGGCGGTCGAGGCACAGGCCAAGGCGCAAGGCGTGCCGCGCGGCTTCGTGCAGGCGATCAGGGCCAAGCACGCCAATGGCGATTACGCGCTGATCGCCGAGGTGAAGAAGGCCTCGCCCTCCAAGGGTCTCATCCGCGAAGATTTCGATCCGCCCACGCTTGCCAAGGCCTATGAAGCCGGCGGCGCAGCCTGCCTGTCGGTGCTGACCGACACGCCCTCGTTCCAAGGCCATCTCGACTTCATGGTGGCGGCGCGCGCGGCGACCTCGCTGCCCGTGCTGCGCAAGGACTTCCTGTTCGACACCTATCAGGTCGTCGAGGCGCGCGCGCACGGCGCCGACTGCATCCTCATCATCATGGCCGCGCTCGATGACGCCACGGCCAAGGATCTCGAGGACGCCGCAATCGCCTACGGCATGGACGTGCTGATCGAGATCCACGACCGTGCCGAGCTCGATCGGGCGCTGAAGCTGCGTTCGCCGATGATCGGGGTGAATAACCGGAACCTGCGCACCTTCGAGACGACGCTGGCGACCAGCGAGATGCTGGCGCCTCTGATCCCCGAGGGGCGGCTGATGGTCGGCGAGAGCGGCATCTTCACGCCCGAAGACCTCGCGCGGCTCGAGCGCGTCGGCATGTCGACCTTCCTGGTCGGCGAGAGCCTGATGCGGCAGGCCGACGTCACTGCCGCCACGCGCACGCTGCTCGCGCGCGCGACCAAGTCCCGCGCCACGGGCACACGCTGACATGGCGCGGAAGATTTTGGCGCGGAAGATTCTGGCGCGCAAGCCTTCGAAGACCAGGCCTTCGAAGAAGGCGAGCCCTGCCCTGACCCATATCGGCGCCTCGGGTGAGGCGCGGATGGTCGATGTTTCGGACAAGGCCGCAACCGAGCGGCTCGCCGTCGCCGAAGGGCGCGTCGTCATGGAGAAGGCGACGCTCGACCTGATCGTGTCAGGCAATGCCAAGAAAGGCGATGTGCTCGGCACCGCGCGCATCGCCGGAATCATGGCGGCCAAACGCACCTCGGAGCTGATCCCGCTCTGTCATCCGCTGGCGCTGTCGAAGGTCACGGTCGACATCGAGCCCGACGCGAAGCTGCCGGGCTGCGTGGTCCGCGCCAGCGTCAAGGTGACCGGCCCGACCGGCGTCGAGATGGAAGCGCTGACGGCCGTCACAGTCGCCTGCCTCACCATCTACGACATGATCAAGGCGGTCGAGCGCGGCGTGCGCATCGAGGGCATCCGTCTCATCGAAAAGCTGGGCGGCAAGTCGGGCCATTACCGCGCCTGATCCCGCGTTTATTTCAGCGACGAGCTGATCGATCCGAACTTGGCGTTGAGCTTGCTGCCCAGGCCGTTCACGACGGTGATGATGGCGAGCGCGATACCGGCGGCGATCAGGCCGTATTCGATTGCGGTCGCTCCGGTTTCGTCGGCCCAGAATTTCTTCAAAGTTCATGATCACGTCCTCTCTGCATCGTTGCGAACCTTGGTCCGCAATTGGCGTGCCAAAGTGGCAACGAGGATCGTCAGCAGGTTAGATGGTTAAGCGTTGGTTGATGTCGCCGCGGCCGGCAAGAACTGACCGGCATCGCGGCCATCGCCGGCAAAAGCTGCACGGTTCCCGTCATGCGCATCGATTGCATTTGCGCGTTACGGTTCATGTCGCATTAACCGCGCTTCCTAACGTCGCTTCCACACCGATCCCGTAAACCGACGGATGTCACGGGGAGCAGGAATTGACCCTGACGTGTGGACGGCGACGAACGACATGATGACAAGATACGGCAGCCGCCTCTTCGACCAGGCCTTCGTCCGCAGCGGACCGATCCGCTGGCTCGTGGTGGGCGGCACGTTGCTGATCGCGGCGATTGCCGTCGGCGCAGTGCTGATGGCGCAGAATTTCCGCGAGCGCGCGCTGCGCAACTCCAGCCGCGAGCTGGAAAACACCGTGCTGCTGCTCGCCCATCATTTCGATCAGCAATTGCAGGATTTCGCGGTCATCCAGAAGGATTTCGTCGACCACGTGCGCGTGAACGGAATCACGACCGCGGCGGACTTCCGCAAGCGCCTCTCCGGCCAGGACGTCCACCGCATGCTGCGCTCGAAGATAGATGCGCTTCCGTACATGGGCGGCGTCAACATCATCGACGCCGACGGCAACGTGATCAATTCCTCGACGACATGGCCGGCTCCGAAGGTCAACGTTGCCGACCGCGCCTACTACCGCACCTTCCGATACGATCCGCAGGCGCCCGACGTGCTGATCGAACCGGTTCACAGCCGCATCTCCGGTGCCTGGACCATCCTGATCGTGCGCAGGATCATGGGACCGCATGGCGAATTCATGGGTGTCGTCGGGCGCGGCATCGAGCCGGCCAATTTCGAGAAGTTCTTCGAGACCGTCATGCTCGGCGAAGGCGCGACGATCTCGATGTTGCACCGGGACGGCACGCTGCTCGCCCGCTATCCCAGTTCCAATGACATGATGGGACGCAACTTCAGGAACGGTTCGTTCGAGCAGCAGAAGATCTTCGCGCTCGACCACTTCGCCGGACGTATCATGAGCCCGGTCGACGGCGAGGACCGGCTGGCCTCGGCGCGTGCCTTGCCCCATTTCCCGATCCTGATGATGGCGACGACAACGCGCGCGGCAGCCCTTGCCGACTGGCGCGAGCAAATCGGAATCCTGATTTCGGTCGCTGCGGCATCCGCGCTTGCAATCGCGGGCGTGCTGACCGCGATCGTGCGCAAGCTCCTGGAGCAGCACCGCCTGTCCCGGGAGCGGTTGACGCTGGAGAAGCAGCGCCTCGACCGCGCCGTCAACAACATGACCCAAGGCCTGTTGCTGTTCGATGCGTCGCAGCAGCTCGTGATCTGCAATCAGCGCTACATCGAGATGTACGGTTTGTCGCCCGACGTCGTCAGACCCGGTTACAGTTTCCGAGACATCATCGCGCACCGCAAGGAGACGGGCTCGTTCACGGGCGACGTCGACCAGTATGTCGCGCGCGTGCTGCGTGACATCCACATGCGCAACTCCATGGTGGTCGACACCCGCGATGGCCGCTCGATCCAGATCGTCAACGAGCCTCTCGCCGACGGCGGCTGGGTCGCGACCCATGAGGACATTACCGAGCGGCGCCGCACCGAGGAGCGCATCACCCACCTCGCCCACTGCGACGCGCTGACCGACCTGCCCAACCGCGCCAAGTTCCACGAGCATTTGCGCGAGGAGCTGGCCGCCCTCACCGACGGCGAAGAGCTCGCAGTGCATTACATCGACATCGACGAGTTCAAGGGCGTCAACGACGCGCTTGGCCATCTCGTCGGCGACGAGCTGTTGAAGTCTGTTGCCGAGAGCCTGCGGCGCTGCGCCGGTCCAAACGATTTCGTCGCCCGGCTCGGAGGCGACGAATTCGCGATCGTGCAGAGCGCGGTGACCTCGCAGGACCAGGTTGGCGAGCTCGTTGCCCGGGTCTTCGCCGCGATCCGCACGCCGTTCGATTGCATGGGCCATCACCTGACCACCGACGCCAGCATCGGCATTGCGCTGGCGCCGGAAGACGGCAACGCGCTCGACCAGATCCTGAAGAACGCCGACATGGCGATGTACGCCGCCAAGTCTGCCGGGCGCCGCACCTATCGCTTCTTCGAGCCGGCGATGGACGCCAAGGTGCGGGAGCGGCGCCAGCTCGAAATCGACCTGCGCCACGCCATCGCCCAAGGCGGGCTCGAGGTCTATTATCAACCCTGCCTCAGCCTGAAGGATGACCGCATCACCGGCTGCGAAGCTCTGGTGCGCTGGCGCCACCCCGAGCGGGGCATGGTCTCGCCGGCAGAATTCATCCCGATCGCCGAGGATACCGGGCTGATCAACGAGATCGGCGAATGGGTGCTGTCGACCGCCTGCCGCGACGCGGCCACCTGGCCCGACGACATTCGCCTCGCGGTCAACGTCTCGCCGGTGCAATTCAAGAGCGGCACGCTGGCGCTGAAGATCATGGCGGCGCTGGCCGCCTCAAATCTGCCGGCGAGCCGGCTCGAGCTCGAGATCACCGAGGCCGTGCTGATCCGCGACGACGACACCGCGCTTGCGATCCTGCACCAGCTCCGTGCCATCGGCGTCCGCATTGCACTCGACGATTTCGGCACCGGCTACTCCTCGCTGAGCTATTTGCATCGCTTCCCGTTCGACAAGATCAAGATCGATCGCTGCTTCGTCAGCGACATCGCAGGTCCCGACGGCTCCGCCAGCATCGTGCAGGCCGTGGTCAATCTCGCCAGCGCCCGCCGCATGGCAACCACGGCAGAAGGCGTCGAGACCGAGGAACAGCAGCGACTGTTGCGCACGCTCGGCTGCACCGAGATGCAGGGCTATTTGTTCAGCGCCGCAAAGCCAGCCGACAAGGTGATGGAGCTGTTCGCGCTCCATCGCAGCCGCCTCGCCCAGCGCAACGGCGACGAAGCCCGCCGCCGCGAAGCCAGCTAGGCGATCGAGGACACGGTCTGATACATTGCCGGGAGTCGCCACGCCAGGTGTCCTCAGATGCGTTTCCTCGGAACGTCCGCAGCAACGGTTTGCCTGTGGCTATTCACCGTCTGGGCCTGTCAAGGTTCAACCGTTGAGCTCGCACAGCTTCTCAAGGACGGTCGCGTTCCCGGGCTTTCCCTTGCGGTGATCCGCGCCGGCAAGATCGTCGATACGAAAGTCCTTGGTGTCCGCAACATCTCGACAGGCACACCGGTCGATGACTCCACGATCTTCGAGGCGGCTTCGCTGTCCAAGCCCGTCTTCGCCTATGCCGTGCTTCAGCTCGTCGATGAGGGCAAGCTGTCGCTGGACACGCCTCTGTCGACCTACGTGCCTGATTTCGCCAAGGACGACCCGCGTGCCGCCTCGATCACCGTGCGCAACGTGCTCAGCCAATCATCGGGCCTGCCGAACTGGCGCAGCAGCACCACCCCTCTCAAGACCTATTTTCCCCCGGGCGAGCACTTCAGCTATTCGGGCGAGGGATTTGTCTGGCTTCAGCGCGTCGTGGAGAAAATCACGGGTCAACCGCTCAATGATGTCGTGACGCGCCTGGTGTTCGATCCCTTGGACATGAAGCGCTCCAGTTACGTCTGGCGTGCGGACTTCGAAACAGACTACGCAGCGCCCCATGATTCCAAGCCGGCTCCGGGTGACAAGCGGCGGCCGTCAAAGGCAGTCAGCGCGTCGACCCTGCACACGACCGCAGCCGACTATGCGCGCTTCCTGCAGGCGGTCCTGTCAGGCGCGCGCCTCAAGCCCGACACTGCAAAGCAATGGCTGGAACCGCAGATCAGCCTGCGACAGCACTGCATTCAATGCCTGCCACCCGACCGGCCGGACGCAGATCAGCATATCGCTTGGGGCCTGGGCTGGGGCCTTGAGCCCGATGGAGGCACGTTCTTCCATTGGGGCGACAACGAGCAGTTCAAGGCCTTCGTGATCGGATCGCGATCGGAGCAGTCGGCCCTCGTGGTCTTCACCAACGGCTCCAACGGAATGGCCATCATGCCTGACATCGTCCAGCAATTGATGCCCGGCGATCATCCGGTTTTCGCGTGGCTGAATTACTCGCGGGGTTCTGCCGGCCGCGCAGTGCTCGATTGGCTTCGTGCCGGCTGGCATCAATAGTTCAACGCAATCCGACCTGAGGCGGCGCCCCAAAACGAATTCGCCCGGGAGTGGCGTCCACTCCCGGGCAATGTTTCGAGGTCGCAAGGACCGTATGAGTTAGTTCGGCACTGCCGTCTTCGGAGCGGGCTTGGCAGCCGCCGCATTCACGGTGACGCCGTGGAGGAAGTCATAGGCCGCGTGCAGCGCCTTGTCGTCCTTCTCCTCCGGCGGGACATAGGATTGCGACCCGGTCTGCTCGGTGCCATCAGCAGCCTGCAGATGGCCGCGCATTTGCGACTCCGCGATCGTGTCGACGCGGCCCTTCAGCTCGGCCGGGACGTCCTGGAGGATCTCGATGTCGGGGGCGATGCCCTGGGCCTGGATCGAGCGGCCCGACGGCGTGTAATAGCGCGCGGTTGTCAGCGCCAGCGCGCCGTTGCCGGCACCGAGCGGGATGATCGTCTGCACCGAGCCCTTGCCGAACGAGCGGGTGCCGATCAGCGTCGCGCGCTTGTGGTCGTGCAGCGCGCCGGAGACGATCTCCGAGGCGGAGGCCGAGCCGCCGTTGATCAGCACGACGAGCGGCTTGCCCTTGGTGAGGTCGCCGCCATGCGCGGTGAAGCGCTGGGTTTCTTCAGGATTGCGTCCGCGGGTCGAGACGACCTCGCCGCGCTGCAGGAAGGCGCTCGACACCGACACGGCCTGGTCGAGCAGGCCGCCCGGATTGTTGCGCAGATCCATCACATAGCCGACGAGCTTCTCTTGCGGAACGTCCTTGGAGATCGAGGCGATCGCCTTCTTCAGGCCGTCGGTGGTCTGCTCGTTGAACGAGGTGACGCGGATGTAGCCGATATCGCCGTTCTCGACGTGGAAACGGACCGGGCGGACATGGATGATCTCGCGCGTGATCGCGACATCCAGCGGCGCATCGGCGCCCTTGCGGATGATGGTGAGCTTGGTCTTGGTGTCGACCGGGCCCTTCATCTTGTTGACGGCCTGCTCGAGCGTCATGCCCTGCACGTTTTCGCCGTCGATCTTGCTGATGAGGTCGCCGGACATGATACCGGCCTTGGATGCCGGCGTTTCGTCGATCGGCGAGACGACCTTGACCAGGCCCTCTTCCATCGTGACCTCGATGCCGAGGCCGCCGAACTCGCCGGAGGTGGTCTCCTGCATTTCGGTCCAGGCCTTGTCGTTCATGTAGCGCGAATGCGGATCAAGCGCGGTCACCATGCCGGTAATGGCACCTTCGATCAGCTTGGAATTGTCGGGCTTCTCGACATAGCTCGCCTTCACCCGCTCGAAAACTTCCCCGAACAGGTTGAGCTGGGAATACGCATCGTCCGCGCCTGCCGCCGCCCGTGCTGCCCAAAGTCCGCCCTGCGGACCTGATACGAGGAGGGTCAGGCATACGCCGGTAAGCGCGCCCAGGGGGAAGAGCAGGGTTTTCCGCATGGAATGGGTGGCCTTTTCGCTGAGCGGTTCTTTTGAGGCTTGGCAGCCGCCATGCAAGTGGCGATCCAGCCCGGTTCTCACAATATCATTCTGGTTTCTTCAAGGCCGGCCTGCGACGCCAGCGGGTACGCGGTAAAAATCCCTTCGCCTGAACCTAAACATTTGGCAACGTTCGCAAGACCGGCCCCGCTCCCCGCGGGAATCAGTCGTCCGGACGGCGCCTCGCAGCTATGCGATTTTAGGATGGTTTTGGACGGCCGGACGGGATAGGCGATGGAATAAGGCTTCAAATTCTCGGGAGGATAACAATGAACGAAGCACTCCGGCCGGAACGGAACGTCGAACTCGGTGCCAGCAACGAGCCGTTCCAGAACCTGCACGAATTCATCCGGAAGGCGCGCTCCAACCTCAACCAGAACGCCTGGGACTACATCGTCGGCGCCGCCGAGACCGAGACCACGATGCGCCGCAACCGCATGGCGCTGGACGAGATCGCGTTCCGCCCGCGTGTGCTGCGCGACGTGCGCAGGGTCAGCGGCGCGGTCGAGCAGTTCGGCCGCAGGATGCGACTGCCTGTGGTGCTCGCCCCCGTCGGCGCGCTGGAGATCTTCGACCCCAATGGCGCCGCCAGCGTCGCGCGCGCCGCCGGCACGTTTGGCGCATCGCACATGCTCAGCTCGGTCTCCGAGCCCGGCCTGGAAAAGACCGCCGAAGCCGCACCCGATGCGCTGCGCATGTTCCAGCTCTACGTCCGTGGCGATGATGCGTTCGTCGCCGAAATCGTCAGCCGTGCGCAGAAGGCCAACTACGCCGCCTTCTGCCTGACCGTCGACACCGCCCATTACAGCCGTCGCGAGCGTGACATCGCCAAACGCTACGTTCGCGAGAGCCGCCTGCGCGCGACCGGCGGCGATTACCAGAAGGGTCTGGAGTGGCGGACCGTGAAGATGATCAAGGACAAGTTCACGCTCCCGCTGATCATCAAAGGCATCGCGACGGCCGAGGACGCGCAGATCGCGGTCGATCACGGCGTCGAGTGGATCTATGTCTCCAATCATGGCGGCCGCCAGCTCGATCACGGCCGCGGTGCCATGCATGTGCTGCCGGAAATCGTCGACGCCGTGAAGGGCCGCGCCAAGATCATGGTCGATGGTGGCTTCTGCCGCGGCACCGATATCGTCAAGGCGATCGCGGCGGGCGCCGACCTCGTCGGCATCGGCCGGCTGCAATGCTGGGCGCTGGCGGCAGCCGGCGAAGCCGGCGTGACACGGATGCTGGAGCTGCTCGAGGACGAGGTGCTGCGCTGCCTCGGTCTGCTAGGCGCCACCTCCTTCGCCGAGGTCAACAAATCCTGCCTGCACCCGGCCACCGCAACCAATGCGCCGAGCGTGTTCAGCGCGTTCCCGCTGTTCGACCACGAGCCGTATCGATACTGAGCTGAAAGGATGCAGGTGACCTCGCTCTCTCCCGGCGGCGCGGATGCGCTTCTGTTCGATCTCGGGCGCGTCGTGCTCGACATCGATTTCTCCGAGGCGATCGCCTGCTGGGCGGGACATGCCGGCTGCAAGCCCGACGCCATTGTCGCGCGCTATGTGCGCGACGAGGCCTACCGCCTGCACGAGGTCGGCAAGATCAGCGACGAGGACTATTTCGCCTCGCTGCGCTCATCGCTCGGAATCTCGATTTCGGATGCCCAGTTCCTCGAGGGGTGGAACGCGATTTTCGCCGGCGAGATGCCCGGCATCGCGGAGCTGCTGCCGCGCGCGGCAAAGCAGATGCCGGTCTACGCCTTCTCCAACACCAACCGCCCGCACGTGGACTATTTCTCCAGGGAATATGCCAACCTGCTCGGCCATTTCCGCGAGCTGTACCTGTCCTCCAGCATCGGCCTGCGCAAACCGGATGCGGAAGCGTTCGACCATGTCGTCGCCGCGATGGGCGTGCCGGCCAGCCGGATCGTGTTCTTCGATGACCTCGCCGAGAACATCGAAGGCGCACGCGCCCGCGGCCTCACCGCGGTGCATGTGACCTCACCCCACGATGTCGGCCTCGCGCTGAAGGCGCTGGGGATCTGACCAAGGGCAAAATCCGCAACAATTTCGCAGGGAATGGGGAACCAAAGCACTCTGTGCATTTTTGTACAGAGTTCCGGGAACGGAATGCCCGCTTCCGGACTCTTGAGTCCGTTGGGACTTCTACGGACGGAAATATCATCGTGTTGGGCAAAACCTACCTCACCAAGCAGGCCTCCCTGCTGGTCAAATTCGCCAGGACCACCTCGGACTCCGAGCTTTCCGCCAAACTGATGAGCAAGGCGGCTGACCTGAAGGCCCAGGCCGATCCGATGCCCGACCGGGATCAGGGCCCCAAGGCGCCCGACGTCGCGGAAGACGGAAACGCGGCAAGGGCAAATCCCATAACGCGGTCGTAACGCTGCGCGCAGGCTGCCTCCTCGTGCCGGTCTGCCTCGTCTTCCGGATCATGTCGCGGACACGAGCCCCGGTGCCCGAAGCGTAAGCTCTGCAGCAATATGACCGCTTTTGCCTCGGCCTCTCCGCTCGGCTAGAACTTTGCCGACCGAGTCCTTCGATCTTGTTGCGGGAGTTCTGCCGTGGCCCTGATGCCGGTTTCCGACGCGCTCGCCGCCGTGCTCGCCGGTGCGGAGCCTTTGCCTGAGGAAGCGGTCGCTCTCGAACAGGCGTTCCATCGTGTGCTCGCGCGCGACGTCGCGGCGCGGCGGACGCAGCCGCCCGAGGCCATGTCGGCGATGGATGGCTATGCCGTCCGCGCGGCCGATGCGGCGAAGGTCGATGCGCAGCTCACGGTTATCGGCGAGGTCGCAGCCGGCCGCCCATTTGCAGGAACGCTGGGCGCTGGCGATGCCGTGCGGATCTTCACCGGCGGCGTCGTTCCCGCCGGCGCGGATGCGGTCGTGATCCAGGAGGATACCGTCGCGGACGGCAAACGCATCACGATCAAGGAAGCCGCCGTCACCGGGCGGCACATCCGTCCCGCGGGGATCGACTTCCGCGAGGGTGACGTGCTCCTGCGCAAGGGCGCCCGCCTCACCGAGCGCGACCTCGCGCTGGCTGCCGGCATGAACCACCCGACCCTCGCCGTCCGCCGGCGCCCAAAGGTCGCGATCCTTGCAACCGGCGACGAGCTGGTGATGCCGGGCTCTACGCCCGGCCACGGCCAGATCGTCTATTCCAACGGCTATGCCCTGCACGCCCTCGCCCGCAGCGAGGGTGCCGACACCATCGACCTCGGGGTTGCCGCCGACACGCTTGCCGCCACCACATCGGGTATCCGCCGCGCGCGCGAATCCGGCGCCGACATCCTGATCACGACCGGCGGCGCGTCGGTCGGCGACCACGATCTGGTGCAGCAGGCGCTGAGGGACGAAGGTATCGCGATGGCGTTCTGGAAGATCGCGATGCGGCCGGGCAAGCCGATGATGAACGGGCAGCTCGGACCGATGCGCGTGATCGGCCTGCCCGGCAATCCCGTATCATCCTACGTCTGCGGCTTCCTGTTTCTGGTGCCGCTGATTCGCGCAATGTCGGGCCGTTCGGTGATTCACCATCGCCGCGAACGCGCCGTGCTTGGCCGCGACGTCGGCGCCAATGACCAGCGCGAGGATTATCTGCGGGCGCGTCTCGAGCAGCGCGACGATGGCACGCTTCTAGCCCTGCCCGTCAATCACCAGGATTCCTCGCTGCTTGCGAATCTCGCTGCGGCACAGGCACTTCTCGTGCGCGCGCCGTTCGCGCCGAAGGCCGAAGCCGGCACGCCTTGCGAGGTGTTGCGACTGCCCGTGTGAGCCCAGCGTTCGCAACCGTTCCGCGAACTTTGCCGCGTTCACGGTAAATTAAGCAGTTGCGGAACATGTATCGAACATATAGTGTCCGTTCATGATTTGTTTCGAGCATGTAGCGGCTTATTGCTGAATTCAGCGTCTCGGAATCGAACGACATCGTCAGGGGGATTTTGGTCGAGATGTTAACGCGCAAACAATACGAGCTCCTGCGGTTCATCAGCGAGCGATTGAAGGAAAGCGGCGTGCCGCCCTCCTTCGACGAGATGAAGGATGCGCTCGACCTGCGCTCGAAGTCAGGCATTCATCGCCTGATCACTGCGCTCGAGGAGCGCGGCTTCATCCGCCGCCTGCCCAACCGCGCACGCGCGATCGAAGTGATCAAGCTGCCTGAGCTCCAGGCGGCCGCCGGCAGCCGTCGCGGTTTCACACCGAGCGTCATCGAGGGCAATCTCGGCAAGGTGCGTACGACATCGAGCCCGCCCGCCGATGAGGGTGAGCGTCCTGTCGCAGTTCCTGTCATGGGGCGGATCGCGGCCGGTACGCCGATCGAGGCCTTGCAGACCCGCAGCCACACCATCAGCGTCCCGCCCGACATGCTCGGCGCGGGCGAGCACTACGCGCTCGAAGTGCGCGGCGATTCCATGGTCGACGCCGGCATTCTCGACGGCGACATGGCGCTGATCCAGCGCAACGAGAGCTGCGACACCGGCGATATCGTGGTGGCGCTGATCGACGACGAGGAAGCCACGCTCAAGCGCTTCCGCCGTCGCGGCGCCTCGATCGCGCTCGAGCCTGCAAATGCGGCTTACGAGGTCCGGATCCTGCCGCCCAACCGGGTCAAGATCCAGGGCAAGCTAATCGGGCTGTACCGGAAATACTGAACTCATCGCGCATCGCCGTTTCGCGAGCGCGCCCTAAAGCGCGATGAGATTGGCTTGAATCGTCATCGCGCTTTAGCTCTTTGTTTGAGCATGATCTCAGCGCAAACGCGTTCCGCGTTTGTCGCGAGGGAAAACCGCTTCACACTTTTCCGGATCATGCTCCAAGGTTGGAGCGGACGATTGTCCGCTCCGGCTGGATAGTCTTTCTGGTTTTGCACAGATTATCCGGCCCTCTCTCCAGCGCTACATCCCCGGCACGCCATGACGAAGCACGCATCGCTTCGCAGGGTTTGAGAGACCGAGGAGATCGCCATGCGCAAGATCGTTCTGAGCACCGTCACGACGGCGCTGATCGCAACATCAGCGTCGCAGACTTTGGCTGCGCAGCCGCAGCATCACGTTCGCAAGGCGCCACAGGCGACGAGTGAGCAATTCCGCAATGCCCGCAACGCCGTCGAGCAGCAGGCGCAGCCGGCCTGGCCATATTCAGGCTGGTCGGCACCGGCGGGACACTGAGAGCGAAGCCTCCTGAATGCACAGGAGCAGGCTTTGTTCCTATTGGACGCGGGAAAGATATTGTGATTGCAAGCCGCGGATCCGAGCCGCAGATTTGCCCGCAACATCGCATATGATTGCAGGCTTCCACTCTGATAGAGGCCTGCGCCTCAGAAGAGGCGCGGTGCTCTATCGCTGATGAGGAGCACCCGATGTGTGACTATAGCCTGCATGCCGTCGCGACGCGTCCCGCAGAAGTCGGCGAGACGATCGTCACGACAACGTTCCGCGGCACCTCGACGCGCGGCTTCGCCTCCGAAGCCGACATGTCGGTCGCGGTCTGCCTGCTGCCGGGAACGGAGCTCGCCTTCGCCGACAACGTTCGCTACGACAACCGGTGGATCTGGACGCGCACCATCAATTCGCGCGTCGGCAAGTTCGGCAAGGTCGATCCGCAAATTCCCGATCGTCATCACGACGCGATCGAATTCCCTGACGGTAAATACGTGCTGGTGACCCAGCTCGTCGAAGGCCAGCGCGCAACCGTGCTGCAACTGCCGGTGATGCAGCCGCGCGGTGAGCGCGAGCACAAGCCGCAAGTGGTTACCGACATCAGTCCGACGCCTCCGCGCCTGCCGATCGGCTGATGCCGTTGTCCCCGACCGCCAGGTCGGGGCAGGACCGAAACCTCCATCGCCGGCCGCCGCCGGCGAGATGGTTTTGGTTTGTGCCCGTCAGGATGACGAGCCCGTCGCGCCGGCAAGTCGCACGAAGTTTGCGCTGCACTGCCTGAATTTTGAACGTCCGCTCCACAAGCAAATGGCCGATGCTGTTTGCAGCTTGAGGCAGCGGACACGTCCGATGAAAACCTTCATTCGCGTCGTTGAACTCTGGGTGCCTGACCGCACGCGCATGCGGCTGGAATTCGGCGGCGGCCTCTACGGCGAAGGGCTTTCCGCTTTCAGGGCCGCGAGCAAGGATCTGCGCTTCGGATATGACGAGGGCCTTCCCGGCAAGGCCTGGGCGAGCGGCCATCCCGCGATCCTGACCCAATTCGCCAACACCTATTTCAAACGAACCGATCAAGCCCTGGAAGCCGGCCTGACCTGCGGCGTCGCCATACCGGTATTCGCCGGCGAATTCCTGCAAGCCGTCATGGTGCTGTTCTGCGGTGATGACGGGAAGCATGTCGGCGCGATCGAGCTCTGGCACAACGACCCGGATGTTTCTCACGAGATGGCGCTCGTCGACGGCTATTACGGCAGCGCCGACGTGTTCGAATTCAATTCCCGCCACACCAGGTTTCCGCGCGGCTTCGGCCTGCCCGGACGCACCTGGAAGGCCGGCGTGCCGCTGATCATCAAGGACCTGCACAACGCCAAGAGCTTTCTGCGCCGGGAAGACGCCGCCGAGGTCGGCATCAATCTCGGCGTCGGCGTTCCCTATCGGAGCGGCGGCGCACAGACCTGGATCCTGACCTTCCTCTCCGCGCAGGCGACGCCGATCGCGCGCCGGTTCGAGATCTGGGTCCCAAACGAGACTCGCTCCGCGCTGACATTTCGCTCCGGCGATTGCAGCGAGCAGGCCGACCTTGCCGTGCTCTATGCGGCAAGATCAATCGCCAGGGGCGAAGGCAGCATCGGCGGAGCGTGGGCCACCGGCATGCCCGCCCTCAATGACGACCTTGCCCATGACGGCTCGATTGCGGCCGCGGAAGCCCGCGCGGCCGGGTTAAGCCGAATGGCGATCCTGCCAGTGATCGGCGATTGCAAGCTTGAAGCCGTGCTGGCCTGGTACCTGTAGGCTATCAGCTCAATCCTCGGCCTGCTGGTCGGCCTCCGCGGGCGTTGCGTCGCGGCTGCGGGGCGCCGTCGTCTTCGGTGCAGGGTTCGGAGCAAGGGTTCCGTCGAAATCTCCTGCGCCCGCTGACGCGGGCGACCAGGGCCGGTTTGCGCCCCTCGCCTTCACCGCCGCAACCGCAAAACCGTCGCCACGCTGCGTCAGCGCCAGCGCGCCCTGGCTCATCAGACGCGGCCGGTCGACCACCATCGCGGCACAATCCGGCGACGCAGGCCTTGCCGTCACCACCAGCGCCGCGCGGCTGCAATCATCAGCCAGCGCGTCGATGCGCAGCGCCAGCGCGACCATGCGGCCGTCGGCAAGCGGCGTCACGCAGCCCGCTTCGTCGCATGACACGCCGTCGCCGAGCGAGGCACTGGCCGCATCGCGCGGATCACCGTCGGCCGCAAGCCACTCCTTCAGCAGGAAATTGTCCTTCCTGGTCCTGATCAGATGCAGCTGCCCGTCTTTGCCTCGCACCGCGACGTTCTGACCGTCACCGGCGATAAGAATATCGGGCTGCCTGATGGAAAGACCCCAGATGGTCGCCGCCACGAGCACGAACGCTCCCGACCAGCGCAGCGGCGTGCGCAGCAGACCCATCAGGATCAGGCCCAGGCTCGCAGCGATCAGCGGCGCCGTGCCGAAGGCCGCGACGTGGCCGACCGCGCCCGGCAGCGCAGCGACCCAGCGCGACACCGCGACCATCCAGTCGATGCCTATGCCCATCAGCCACCAGCAGACGCTATCGAGCCCGAACGGCGCCAGGAGCAATCCGACAAGCCCCGCCGGCATCACCAGCGCCGAGACCACCGGCATCGCGCCGAGATTGGCGAGCACGCCGTAAGGCGTAACACGGTGAAAATGGAAGGCGGCGTAAGGCGTGGTCGCAAATCCCGCGATCATCGAGGCCATGAACAGCATCGCGATCTCGCGGCCGCCCCACAGCGCAATGCGCGCGGTCGCCGAATGATCGGGCGAAGCAAACAGGCTCGGCATGCCGATCTGCACCAGCGCGACGAGCCCGAGCGTTGCCGCGAACGACATTTGAAAGCTCGGATGCACCAGCGCTTCTGGCGCAGCCGCCAGCACGATCAGCGCCGCCACGGCCAGGGTGCGAAACGTGATCGCGCGGCGATCGACGATAACAGCAATCAGCACCACCGCGGTCATGAAGAACGACCTCTGCGTTGCAACTTCGGCGCCCGAGAGCAGCAGATAGAACGCTGATGCGATCAGCGCCGCGGCGGCCGACCATTTCTTGATGGGAAAACCGACTGCCAGTCCCGGGACAAGCGCGAGCAGCGCGCGGACCGCGAAGAAGACGACACCGGCGACGACAGCCATGTGATAGCCCGAAATCGAGAGGACGTGACCGAGCCCGGAGATGAACATCGCGTCATTGACGGGCGTCGTGATCGCATCGCGGCGTCCGGTAAGCAGCGCGGTCGCGATGGCCCGGTTGTCGCCGTCGAGCGTGGCGCGGATGCGCGCATCGATGGCATCGCGCAGGCCTTGCATGATCGCGGCGTAGCGTAGCTGCAACCCGCCTGACACGGGCGGCGTCACAATCGTGATTGCTCCCATCGCAAAACCGGAAGCGCCGATGCCCTGGAAGAACATGTCGCGCGAGAAATCGTAGCTGCCCGGCCGCAATGGCGACAGCGGCGGCATCAACCGCGCCTTCAGCTGCACAAAGCTGCCGACATCGGGCGCCGTCCCCTTGCGCACGGAAAGGCGGACGCGCTCGAGCTTCACGTCGCTGCGCTGCGCCTCTATCGCGGTGACGCGCAGCACGAAACGGTCGGTGCGTTCGCGGATGTCGCGGGTCTCGACGAAGCCCGACAGCGATACCGAATAAAGCGGCTTTGCGAGCACGGTGTGCGCGATGCGCGCCGTCTTCCAGGTCGCCGCCGCAAAACCGGCCGCGACCGCCGCGATCATAATCGCGGGCGCAAACCAACGGCTTCGCCGCAACAGGACCGCGCAAAACGTGAGAGCGGTCGCCGATGCAATAGTAACCCACAGCACCGGCTCGTGATCGGCGGCGAAGTAGAGCGCGATGCCGCAGCCGAAGGCAACGGGCACCCAGGGGAACAGCCGACCCGCGCCAGCTTCGGCCTTGGCCCATTCGCGCAGCGTTCCAATGGTCGCGGGCCAAAGGCCGAAATCTGCCGGTACCCAGCCGCCGGCCGACGCGGCCCGGCCTGTCGGCCAAGTCCCGGCAATGCCTTGCGACAGATGCTGCGGCCGGTCCGGCTCCGCCATTCCCTAGGCAACCCCTGCGATATCAGACGGAGTCGGAGGCTACCGGAACGTGCAGGTCGGGGAAAAGCGGTACGGATCGGGAACGAAGGGGCCGCAGCCCTACTTTTCCTCTTCCATCGTCACGGCGACGTCGGCCTTGGCGGACAGCCGGACCCTGTTGCCTTCGACACCGGCGACGAGGCCCTTATCGATGAAATGGTGGTGCCCCTTGTGGCTGCCCTCACCGCTGTCCTTCTTGGTCAGCTTGATGCGGTTGCCCTCGACCTTGTCGACAGTTCCGACATGGACGCCATCGGCGCCGATGACTTCCATATGCTCTGCGATGTTCTGCATGGTGGGATCCTTGGTTGAATCCACCTCAACGCGCGGCGAGAGCTTCGGTTCGTATTCTTTGTCATTCCGGGCCTGGCCCTACGGCCATCCCGGAATGACGGAGCCAGTGGCATACGCCGCCGCTAGATCAACGGCGCCTTCGCCGAGGCGTGATGGTTGACGATCTTCCAGTCGCCGTCTTCGCGAATGATGACCCAGCTCATCTTGACGACGAGATCCTCCCGTTCACCGGCGAGGTCGAAGGTGATTGACGCACCCATGTTGACCAGGTCCGGGCCGGCCTGCGCCGCATTGACCTCGGAGAAAGTCGCACTTGGCTTGCGCCAGCGCGGCAGGCCGTTGAAGTAATCGGCAACGCCGTCCCTGCCCCGATAGAGCCTTGGATTGGAGCCGAAGAAGAAGGCGTTCTTCGCATAGAGCGACGACAGCGCGGCCGCATCGAGCGTCGCAAAGCCGGCGCACCATTTGGCGATGATGGCGGAAACGATGGCGTCGGCTTCGCTGCTCATTTGTCTGTCAGCCTTTGGCGACTTCCTTCGCGAACGTATCGCGCAGGCCGATGGTGCGTGAAAACACCGGCTTGCCCGGCGTCGAGTCCTTGTCGCGCACGAAATAACCCTGCCGCTCGAACTGCATCGGCTCGGTCGAATTACTCGCGGCAACCGAGGCCTCGATGCGCGCGTCGGACAGGATCTCCAGCGAGTTCGGATTGAGATCGGCCGCGAAGTTCGAGGCGTCCGGGCTCGGATTGGCGAACAGCTGGTTGTAGATGCGGATCTCCGCAGGCACGGAATTCGCCGCCGGCAGCCAGTGCATGGTCGCCTTGACCTTGCGGCCGTCAGGCGCGTTGCCGCCCTTGGTCGCGGGATCGTAGGTGCAGCGCAGCTCCACCACGTCGCCCTTGTCGTTCTTGATCACGCCGGTGCACTTGACGAAATACGCATAGCGCAGCCGCACCTCGTTGCCGGGCGACAGGCGGAAGAACTTCTTCGGCGGGTTCTCCATGAAGTCGTCCTGCTCGATATAGAGCTCGCGGCCGAACGTGATTTTTCGCGTGCCTGCCGAGGGATCATCCGGGTGGTTGATCGCCTCGAGCTCCTCGGTCTGCCCTTCCGGGTAGTTCTCGATCACGACCTTGAGCGGCTTCAAGACCGCCATGCGGCGCTGTGACGTGCGGTTCAGCTCCTCGCGAATGCAGAACTCGAGCATGCCGACGTCGACCACGCTGTTGGCCTTGGCCACGCCGATGCGCTTGATGAATTCGCGCAGGGCCGCCGGTGGCACGCCGCGACGGCGCATGCCCGCCATGGTCGGCATGCGCGGATCGTCCCAGCCCGCGACATGCCCGTCGCGGACGAGCTGGGTCAACACGCGCTTCGACAGCAGCGTATAGGTGATGTTGAGCCGCGCCATTTCGTACTGATGCGGCTTGGACGGCACCGGCAGCTTCTCGATGAACCAGTCATAAAGCGGCCGGTGGTCCTCGAACTCCAGCGTGCAGATCGAGTGGGTGATGCCTTCGATGGCGTCCGACTGGCCATGGGCGTAGTCGTAGCTCGGATAGATGCTCCACTTGGTCCCGGTGCGCGGATGATGTGCATGCAGGATGCGATACAGCACGGGATCGCGCAGATTGATGTTGCCCGAGGACATGTCGATCTTGGCCCGCAGCACGCGCGCGCCGTTGGGGAATTCGCCCGCCTTCATGCGGCGGAACAGGTCGAGGTTCTCATCCACCGAGCGGTCACGGAACGGCGAGTTCTTGCCGGGCTCGGTCAACGTGCCGCGCGAGAGCCTGATCTCTTCCTGGGACTGGTCGTCGACATAGGCGAGGCCGTCGCGGATCAGCTTCTCCGCCCATTCGTACAGGCGGTCGAAATAATCAGAGGCGTAGAACAGGTTCTTGCCCCAATCGTAGCCGAGCCAGTGCACGTCGGCCTGGATGGAATCGATGTATTCCTGCTCTTCCTTGACCGGATTGGTGTCGTCGAAGCGCAGATGGCAGCGGCCCGGAAACTCCTGGGCGATGCCGAAATTGAGCGCGATCGACTTGGCGTGGCCGATATGCAGGTAGCCGTTCGGCTCCGGCGGGAACCGGGTCACGATCTCCTTGTATTTGGCCTGATCGAGGTCGGCCTGGATGATGTCACGAATGAAATCGCGCCCAACCTCAGGTGCCACCGGTTCTGTCATTACGAAAATCCTGTAGGGAAATCAGCGGTCCTTCTGCCAAATTCGCTTGGCTGAGCCAAGGCCTTAGGCCGTCCACTGACAGGCTTTAGTTATGCTCTGGTCCTGTTATATACCACCGCCTCCCATGCATAGGCCCTGCCACGAATGACTGATTCCATCGTCACCCGCTTCGCTCCCTCCCCGACCGGCTTCCTCCATATCGGAGGCGCCCGCACGGCGCTGTTCAACTGGCTCTATGCGAAGAAGCACGGCGGCAAGATGCTGCTGCGGATCGAGGACACCGACCGGGAGCGCTCCACCGAGGCTGCAATCGGCGCGATCCTGGACGGGCTGAAATGGCTGGAGCTCGGCTGGGATGGCGACGTCATCTACCAGTTCAGCCGCGCCGCCCGCCACCGCGAGGTCGCCGAACAGCTGCTCGCCGACGGCAAGGCCTACCGCTGCTACGCCACCGCCGAGGAGCTCGCCGCCATGCGCGAGAAGGCACGCGCGGAAGGCCGCACCCGCCTCTACGACGGCATGTGGCGCGACCGCGATCCCGCGACCGCCCCTGCCGACGTCAAGCCGACCATCCGACTGCGCGCATTGCAGACCGGTGAGACCGTGATCGAGGACCAGGTCCAGGGCCGCGTGGTCTGGCAGAACGAGAACCTCGACGACCTCGTGCTTCTGCGCGGCGACGGCAACCCGACCTACATGCTCGCGGTGGTCGTGGACGACCACGACATGGGCGTCACCCACGTCATCCGCGGCGACGACCACCTCATCAACGCCGCCCGCCAGAAGCAGATCTACGATGCGATGGGCTGGGCGTTGCCGAATATGTCCCACATCCCGCTGATCCACGGCGCGGACGGCTCAAAACTCTCCAAGCGCCATGGCGCGCTTGGCGTCGATGCCTACCGCGCCATGGGATACCTCCCGGCCGCGCTGCGCAATTACCTCGTCCGTCTCGGCTGGAGCCATGGCGATCAGGAGATCTTCTCGACCGAGGAGATGATCGCAGCCTTCGACCTCGCCAATGTCGGCCGTGCCGCCGCCCGCTTCGACTTCGCCAAGCTGGAGAACCTCAACGGCCACTATATCCGCCACGCCGACGATCAATCGCTCGTGAAGATGTTCGAAGACGTGCTCGACCACGTCGTGCCCGCGCGCGACGAGATTAAGGCCAAGTTAAACGACACCACGCGCGCGCAGCTGCTCAAGGCCATGCCGTCCCTGAAGGAGCGCGCCAAGACGCTGATCGAGCTGATCGACGGCGCCTATTTCATCTTCGCCGACCGGCCGTTGCAGCTCGACCCGAAGGCGGCAGCCCTGCTGACGTCCGAGAACCGCAAGCTGATCGGCCAGCTTCATTCCGCGCTGGAGAAAGTCGAGACCTGGAGCGGCGCGGCTACCGAAGCCGCACTGCGCGCCTTCGCCGAGGAAAACAGTCTCAAGCTCGGCGCGGTCGCCCAGCCGCTGCGGGCGGCGCTGACCGGCCGCACCACGTCACCTGGTATATTTGAGGTTTTGGACGTGCTGGGACGCCAGGAGAGCCTCGCCCGACTTAAGGATCAGGCCAAGGACTAGGCTACGACGTAAGTCGAGCATGCGCGGCGCCATCTTGCAGCGCACACAGCAATAATATACCCATCTGGACCGTACCTTCTGGAACATCCGGCCTGCCCCACCATGTCTGCGGGGCCTTCCGGGTCCGGCCCGTTTCACCATACATCGGGGACCTCTGATGGACGCAAAAGAAACCAACAAGACCGCCACGCTGACGGTCGGAAACAAGAATTACGATCTTCCGATTCACAGCGGCAGCGTCGGACCTGATGTCATCGATATCGGCAAGCTGTACGGCCAGTCCGGCCTGTTTACTTACGATCCCGGCTTCACTTCGACCGCGAGCTGCCAGTCCAAGATCACCTATATCGACGGTGACGCGGGCGTGCTGGAATACCGCGGCTATCCGATCGAACAGCTCGCCGAAAACGGCGACTTCCTCGAGACCTGCTACCTGCTGCTCTACGGAAACCTGCCGACGGCCGCGCAGAAGAAGGATTTCGACGACCGCGTGATCCATCACACGATGGTGCACGAGCAGATGGCCCGCTTCTTCCAGGGCTTCCGCCGCGACGCCCATCCGATGGCGGTCATGGTCGCATCCGTCGGCGCGCTCGCCGCGTTCTATCACGACTCGACCGACATCAACGATCCCAAGCAGCGCATGATCGCTTCCATGCGCATGATCGCGAAGATCCCGACGCTGGCGGCGATGGCCTACAAATACACGATCGGCCAGCCCTTCGTGTATCCGAAGAACTCGCTGAAGTTCGCCGAGAACTTCCTGCACATGTGCTTCGCGGTGCCGTGCGAGGAGTACAAGATCAACCCGGTGCTCGCTGACGCGCTGGACAAGATCTTCATCCTGCACGCCGACCACGAGCAGAACGCCTCGACCTCGACGGTGCGTATCGCCGGCTCCTCCGGCGCGAACCCGTTCGCCTGCATCGCCGCCGGCATCGCCTGCCTCTGGGGCCCGGCGCATGGCGGCGCCAACGAAGCCGCACTCGCGATGCTCGCCGAGATCGGCTCCGTGGACAAGATCCCCGAGTTCATCGCCAAGGTGAAGGACAAGAACAGCGAAGTCCGCCTGATGGGCTTCGGTCACCGCGTCTACAAGAACTATGATCCGCGCGCCAAGATCATGCAGAAGATGTGTCACGCCGTGCTCAAGGAGACCGGCCATGGCGACGATCCGATGCTGAAGGTGGCGCTCGAGCTCGAGAAGATCGCGCTCAGCGACCAGTACTTCATCGACCGCAAGCTGTATCCGAACGTCGACTTCTATTCGGGCATCACGCTGAAGGCGATGGGCTTCCCGGTCTCGATGTTCACCGTGCTGTTCGCGGTCGCCCGCACCGTCGGCTGGATCAGCCAGTGGAGCGAGATGATCGAGGACCCGCAGCAGAAGATCGGCCGTCCGCGCCAGCTCTACACCGGCGTCACCCGCCGCGACTACGTCGCGATCAAGGATCGCAAGTAGTCCTAAGCCGATGCGGCTTTCGAAACGGCGCCATCGCAAGATGGCGCCGTTTTTGTTTTGCCCACCCAGCGAAACCGATCGTGCCGCTCCGGAACTTGTTGCCCCGCACAACAACAAGTCGACTCATCGCGCCGACGAGCGCTTGACAGTTGAAACGCTCCGCAGGCAAATTCTTACACTAAGTAAGAATGACCATAGGGACGGAAATGCCGGAGCAGCCGAGAAGTCGGCGGCAGACGCGCGCTGCCATTTTGACTCATTTGCTTCAGTCCGGCGGCTCGTTCCGGCCCCCGCTGGCGAAAGCCGTGCGTCTGTCCGAGGCGAGCCTGTCGCGCATCCTGTTCGACCTGAAGGCTGAAGGCCTGATCGAGGAAGTCAGGCGCCCTGCCCCTTATGTCGGCGGCCCGACCGGTCTCGTTTCGCTCGACCGCACGGTAGCGCTTGCCGCCCTCGAGATCACCGGCGAATGGCTCAGCGTCGGCGTCGGCAATCTGTCGGGCGAGCTGCATTACACGGAGCGCGTGCCGCTGCCGCGCAAGCCGACCGTCGAAGCCATGGCCCGCGTGTTCCGCGAAGCTCTGAATTTGCTGCGCGACTGGACGCGCCGCCGCCGCATCAGGCTCGCGCAAATCGGCGTGACCGTTCCGGGGCTCGGCCGTCTCAGCGAGTTTGGCAATCCCATCATCCCCTGTGACATCGCGCAGATCGGCGACATGTTCGGCGAGCTGTTCGCGGGCGTCCCGGTCACTTTCACCAATTCGGTGGTGGCGCACGCCGCCTTTCATCGCTGCCGCACCGAAAACTATCCGTTCACCGATGCGCATCTGTTCGTGTTTGTCGGCCAGGGCGTCGCGGGCGCGTGGATCGACGATCCCATCGAGGACGACGCGCTCGAGCCGGTCGAGTTCGGCCATATGGTGTTTGGAACCGATGGGCCGCGCTGTCGCTGCGGACATCATGGCTGCGTCGAAGCCTACACATCGTTGCCGGCGCTGGCCACGCTGCTGCGCGTGACCGAAGCCGAATTGCTCCAGCTTGGTGCTGACTGGGTAACGAGGATCCCGCTTACGGCGCGGCTGCGCCAGGAATTGCGCCAGCGGCTGTTCCGGCTGGGTCTCGCCATCGGCAATACCCTGAACGTCAAGCCATGCCGCGGCGTTGTCGTCAGCGGCTGGCCATCGCTGCTTGCGGAAGACGATCGAAAAGCCGTCAGCGACGGCGTCGATTCCAGTCTGCTCGGCGGAAGAAAGCTGGCGCAGGCATCGCTCGCCTTCGTGCCGCCCTCGACCGGCAACGACCCGCAGGCCGCGCTCGCCTTCGCCGCCTTCTGCCTGGCAAGATCCGGCGGCATGGCCGCCGCATCGACGGAGGCCGCCTGACATGACTTAAGCCGCGTGCGGCTCGCGCACGCCAACAACGGCGCCAAAATGGCGCAAACGACTTCACACCCGGGAGGAACTGCCATGCCAATCACAACAACAAGGCGTCGTCTGCTCGCTGGATCTGCTGCCGCGCTCGCGCTGCCGGCCTTTGCCCGCGCGCAAGGCGCGGTCAAGCCGCGCCTCACCGCCATCTCGCAATGGTCCGCCGGCAGCGACGGTGCGGCGATCACCGCGCTCGGCAAGAAGTTCGAGGAGAAAGGCGGCGTCTGGCAGCACTCGCCCGTCCCCGGCTTCACCACGGACATGATGAACAAGCTGCGTGCGCAGATCATCGCCGGCGATCCGCCGGCCTGCTCGCAGCTCAAGGGCCCCGAGATAGCCGCCTGGTCGAAGATCGCTCCGACCGTCGATCTCGACGCCGTGGTCGCGGCTGCCGGCTACGAGAAGGTCGTCGCGCCGGATCTTGCCAAGCTGCACAAGCCGGCCGGCAAGTGGATCGCGCTGCCGCTCCAGATCTACAGCACAAACATGCTGTTTCTCTCCAAGCGCGGAATGGACAGGGCCAAGGCCGATAAGGTCCCCGTCACCTGGGCTGACTTCAACGACCTTGCCGAGAAGATGAAGTCGTCCGGAATGGCCTATCCCATCGCCAACGGCGGCACCCGCGCCGACGACGGGCAGAAGTTCGAAGCGTCCCTGGCCGGCATCAGCCCGACGGCCTACCGCGCCGCCTGTATGAACCTCGACAAGAAGGCGCTGGAAGGCCCCGAGATGAAGGCGGCCTTCGCACAGACGCGCAAGATCTCCGATTGGTGTGATCCCAATGTCGGCGTCCAACCCTATGCCAACAATTTGAAGCGCTTCGTCGAAGGCGACATGGGCATGCTGATCATGGGCGGCTGGGCGCAGGGCGTGTTGAAAAACGCCGGCTTCAAGTTTGACGACTACGTCATCACCCCCGGCCCCAGTGACAACGGCAAGCCGGTCTTCCTGTTGAATGCCGATGCCTTCATCTTCTGGCAGCGCAAGGAGGCCGATCTGCAGGCCGGCCAGATGTTGATGGCACAACTCGTGATGGATCCGGCGATCCAGACCATGTATTCGCAAATCACGGGATCGATCCCGGTGCGCACCGATGTCGATCTGTCCGGCGAGGGCTGGTCGGATGGTCAACGGACAACCGCGGCCGCACTGAAGAATGCCATGGGCAACAACCAGGCCGTCCTGAGCCTTGCGCACAACATGGCGCAGGAAAACGGCCTGACCGCCGCGATCATCGATGTCATCACCGAATATGTGAAGAACAAGACGATCAAGCCGGAGGAGGCCGTCAGCCGCCTCGCCGAGGCCGTCGAGGGCGCACGTTGACCGACGCCGTCTCGACAGCAACACGGCCGGGCCGGTCGGCGACCTCCGAGATGGTGCGCCGGCTGCCCGAATTTCTGGTGATCTGGGTGCCGCTGCTGTTATCGGCAGCGCACCTCATTTCGTTTTCGATCTGGACGATCTGGATTTCGTTTACGCCCTCCACTCTTGTCCCCGTTACGGGCTGGGTAGGCTTGCGTAACTACAATTCGGTCCTGGCGTCGCGGAACTGGCAGATTGCTTTCGACAATCTGCTGCTGTTCGGCATCGCCTTCGTGCTGCTCAGTTTGGCGACCGGCCTCCTGCTCGCGATCCTGCTCGATCAGCGCATTCGCGGCGAGAACGTGCTGCGGACCATCTTCCTGTATCCCCTGGCGGTGTCGTTCGTCGTAACAGGCACGGTGTGGAGCTGGCTGCTCAATCCCGGCATCGGGATCGAGAAGCTCGTCCATGACCTCGGCTGGATGACCTTCAAGTTCGATTGGCTGGTCAACCGCGACATGGCGATCTGGACCATCGTCATCGCCGCGATCTGGCAATCTTCGGGCTTTGCCATGGCCCTCTTCCTGGCCGGCCTCCGCTCCGTCGACGCCGACATTATCAGGGCCGCGCAGATCGATGGCGCCGGGCCGTTCCGAACCTATTGGCGCGTCATTCTGCCGACGCTTTGGCCGATCACCGTCACCGTCATCGTCGTCCAGTTGCAGTTCGCGATCTCGGCCTTCGACCTCGTCCGCGCACTCACCAATGGCGGGCCGGGAATCGCGACCCAACTGCCGGCCCTCGTCGTTTACGATTTGATGTTCCAGCGCAGCCAGCTCGGCCGGGGCGCGGCGGCGGCGGTGCTGATGTTGCTCATCCTTCTCGCGGTGCTGCTGCCCTATGGAGCGTGGCGCTATGTCCGGCAACGGCGAGCTGCCCATGCGTGATCGAAGCTTCGCCCCAAGCCGGGCTCTGATCTATCTGATCGTGACCTTGTTCGCGGCCGCCTGCCTTGCGCCGCTGCTTGTCGTCGTCCTGAACTCGCTCCGGAGCAATGAGGAGATCGCGCAGAGCTCGATGATCGGCTGGCCGGAACACTGGGCCTTTGGCAATTATGCCATGGCCTGGAGCGGCTTTTGCGTCGCCGAGACCTGCACCGGCATCCGGCCGTACATGTTGAATTCGGCGCTCATCACGATCCCGGCAACGATCTTCTCGACCCTTCTCGGTGCCGTCGCCGGTTACGCCGTGTCGCTCTGGCGCTTTCGAGGGGATGTCTGGATCTACGGCATCGTTACCCTCGGCCTCTTCCTGCCCCAGCAGATGCGCCTGTTGCCCTGGACCATCGTGCTGCGGGACATCGGGCTCATCAACACCCTGTCGGGCCTCGTGCTAATTCACACGATCCAGGGGCTCTCCTTCACGGTGCTGTTCTGCCGAAACTATTATGTCGCCATTCCGCACGAGCTGATCAGGGCCGCACGCATCGATGGCGCCGGCTTCTTCCGCATCTTCTGGCGCATCATCCTGCCGCTCTCGGCACCGATCCTGATCGTTACCGTGATCTGGCAGTTCACCCATATCTGGAATGAATTCCTCTATGGCGTGACCTTCACGACCGGCCAGCAGCAGCCCGTGACCGCCGCGCTCATCGCGCTGTCCACCCCGGTCGCAGATATCCCCAAGCATGGTGTGCAGAGCGCGGCGGTGATCATCGCAGCCCTGCCCACTTTGCTGATCTATCTCTTCGGCGGCAGGTATTTTGTGCGCGGCCTCACTGCCGGGGCCGTGAAATGATGGATGTGTCATGGCCGCACTGAGCATTCGCGCCCTGTCCAAGCGCTACGCCAATCTGGAGGTGCTCAAGGGCATCGACCTCGACATCGAGAGCGGCGAGTTCACCGTGCTGGTCGGACCGTCCGGCTGCGGCAAGTCCACGCTGCTCAACATCGTCGCCGGGCTCGATCGCGCCAGCGACGGCACCATCGAGATCGGTGGACGCGTCGTCAACGACGTGCCGCCCAAGGACCGCGACATCGCCATGGTGTTCCAGTCCTACGCGCTCTATCCGTCCATGACGGTGCGCCAGAACATCACCTTCGGCATGGAATGCCGCGGCGTCGCCAAGACCGAGCAGGAGAAGGCGCTGGCGAATGTCGCCAGGCTGCTCCAGATCGAGCCGCTGCTCGGCCGCAAGCCGTCACAATTGTCCGGCGGCCAGCGCCAGCGCGTGGCGATGGGACGTGCGCTGGTGCGCGATCCCCTGCTCTTCCTGTTCGACGAGCCGCTGTCCAATCTCGATGCCAAGCTGCGCGTCGAGATGCGCATGGAGATCAAGCGGCTGCACCAGCGCATCGGCGCCACCATCATCTATGTGACCCACGACCAGATCGAGGCGATGACGATGGCGACGCGCATTGCCGTGATGCATCGCGGCGTGGTGCAGCAATTCGCCGACCCCGACACCGTCTACCGCTATCCCGCCAATCTCTTCGTCGCCCGCTTCATGGGCTCGCCGCCGATGAACACGATGCCGGCCCGGCTCGAGGCTGATAGCAGCGGCCCTGTCGTGGTGATCGGCGCAGGCCGGCCGGACGAGGTCCGTCTCCCCCTGCAGGGCTATGAGGCCGCCGCCTCCTATGTCGGCCGCGAGGTCGTGCTCGGGATCAGGCCCGAATGCATCGCTGAGGGTGACCGCGTGTTCTCGGGAGCCGCGGGCCCGCCCGTCATCGTCACCGCACCGGTCGAGCTCGTCGAGCCCACCGGCGCGGAGACCATCGTCCTGCTGCGGCTTGGCGGCGAGCCCGCACAGGCGCGCATCTCGCCGGACATCCGCCCGGCGCCGGGTGCCACCGCCTCGTTTGCCCTCGACACCCGCCGCATTTGCCTGTTCGACCCTGAGACGGAGCGACTGATCGCATGACCCAGACGACCTATACCGACCTCGCCAATCGCGTGGTCGTGATTACCGGAGGTGCCAGCGGCATCGGCGCCGCCTTCGTGCGCGCATTCGCCGCTCAGGGCTCCCGCGTCGCTTTCCTCGACATCGACACGCAGGCCGGCGAAGCGCTGGCACAAGAGGTGGCGAAGACCTCGGGCACATCACCGCTGTTCGTGCCTTGCGATCTTCTCGATATCGACGCGCTGCGCGCCGCGCTGGCAAAGGCGCACGCATCGCTTGGCGATGCCGCGGTTCTCGTTAACAACGCCGCCAACGACCAGCGTCAGGTGCTGTCAGATGTGACGCCTGGGGATTTCGACTGGATGATCGGCGTCAATTTCAAGCACGTCTTCTTTGCCGCGCAGGCCGTGGTGCCGCAGATGCAGGCGCGCGGCGGCGGCTCGATCATCAACATGTCCTCGATCGCCTGGATGCGCGGCGCACCAGGGCTGCCGGTCTATGCCGGGGCCAAGGCGGCGATCGTGGGCTTCACCAATTCGCTCGGCCGCAAGTTCGGCCCGGACCGCATCCGCGTCAACGCCATTGCACCGGGAATGGTGATCACAGAACGGCAGCGCAAGCTGTGGTATCCGGACGAGCGGCAGATCACCGAGATGCGCACGCGCCAGGCCATCCCCGACGCGGTGACACCAGAGGATATCGCTGACATGGCGCTGTTCCTTGCCTCGGACGCGAGCCAGCGGATCAGCTGCCAGTGTTTCCGGGTCGATGGCGGGCTGGCCTGATAGAACGGGAAGTATTGTAGGATGGGCAAAGGCGCAAAGCGCCGTGCCCACCATCTCTCTCGATCGCGAAAAATGCGTGGGCACGCTTCGCTTTGCCCACCCTACGAGACCGTCTTTCAGCGTCGGCTTTTCCGCATCGTCGCGAGCACGATGTCCGCGGCGAGCACGCTCGGCGATTTGCTGCCGGTCGACATGATGGCGTCGAGCTGCGCGAAGGCTTCGACCTGCTGCCGGCGCATCGGTGTGTCGGTCAGCACCTCCGACAGCGCCGCGGAGAGCTTCTCGGGCGCGCAGTCTTCCTGCAGGAATTCCGGGATCACGTCCTTGCCGATCACGAGATTGGCGAGGATCACCGACGACACCTGGATCGCGCGGCGCAGGATGAAGGCCTCCATTGCGCCGACGCGATAAGCCGTCACCATCGGGATGCCCGACAGGGCCAGCTCCAGTGTCACCGTTCCGGATTTCGCCAGCGCCGCGCGCGCGATCCGGAACGCGGCGCGCTTCTCGGTTTCGCCGACCGCGATCTTCGGCTTGACGGGCCAGTTGGTGATGCCCGCGCGAATGGTGGCTTCGAGATGCGGCATGGTCGGCAGCATCAATTCGAATGCGGCGCCGCTGGACTGCAACCGGCCGATGGCCGCGCCGAACACGTCGAGATGATGCCGGATCTCGCTGCGACGGCTGCCGGGCAGAACCAGCAGCACCGGCGGCTGGCCGGCGCGGCGCGCCTGCTCCTCGGCGTTCGGTCGCAGCGAGTCCAATTGCTCGGTCAGGGGATGGCCGACATAGCTGCAGGGCGGTCCGCCCAGCTTGCGATATTCCTCCGGCTCGAACGGCAGCAGGCCGAGCACATGATCGACATAACCAAGCATGGCGCGCGCCCGCCCCGGCCGCCAGGCCCAAACCGAGGGCGAGACATAGTCGATCACGGGGATTGAGGGGTTCTTCGCGCGCACACGGCGGGCGACCCGATGGGTAAAATCAGGACTGTCGATGATGACGAGCGCGTCCGGCGCGGCCTCGGTCACGGCATCAGCCGTCTCGCGGATCAGCCGCAGGATTTTTGGCAGCTGCTGCACCACCGCGGCAAGGCCGACGATGGACAGCTCCTCGATCGGAAACAGCGTCTCGAGTCCCTCGCGCGCCATGGTCAGGCCGCCGACGCCTTCGAACTCGACGCCGTCGCCAAGCCGCTGGCGCAGCACTTTCATCAGCGCCGAGCCGAGCCGGTCGCCGGACTCCTCCGTCGCGATCAGGAAAATCTTCCGCTTGGGATCGCGAACCTGCATCACCTGGGCAGACCAACAATGAAGAGATATCTGGCGTCGGCAAGCGTGATCATCGCCTGCGGCTCGGCGGCAATGGTGTTGCCGGCGATCACAGCGACGCCGGCAAGGCCAGCCCGGGCGACGCCCTCGATTGTGCGCGGGCCGATCGTCGGCAAATCGAAGCGCAGGTCCTGGCCGCTCTTCGGCGCCTTCACCAGCACACCGCGTCCCGTGGCCGCGCGGATGCGGCCCTCTTCGCGCAGGCGAGCCACGCGTGCCAGCAGCGCATCGGTGCCCTCGATGTCCTCGACCGCCACCACATGGCCGTCGATCACGACGGCAGCCTGCCCGATATCGAACGGCCCGAGCGCGTCGAGCACCGCGCGCCCGCGCTCGATATCGCCCTTGGCATTGTCTGCCGGCCAGGCGCGGGTGATGCAGCCCTCCGGCATCAGGAGGTCGGGCGCAACGTCCTTGATCCCGACCATGCGAAAGCCGTCCTGCTCGAGGATCCGCCCGACGCCGGACAAGAGATGATCATCGCCGCCGCGGAAGGCGCGGATGACGTTGCCGAGCAATCGCAGCGTCTTGATGTCGAAGCGGATCTCCGTGAGCGAGGGCCGCACCAAGGTTCCGATGAAGATCAGGTCGCGGCACCCCTCCTCGCGGAACAGCCGCATGGCGCGCCCGAGTTGGCCGACCGAAATCCAGCGATGGCGGAATTTTTCGACCTGCATCGGATCGCAGGCCCCACGAAGGGGAAACAGCACGGGCGTGATGCCGCGCGCGGCGAGCGAGTCCGCGACTGCGAACGGCATGGCGCCGCCGCCTGCGACGATTCCGACCGGCGATGAAACCTCTGAAGCCGCCGATGTCATGCCCGCGGCCATCCCAAAATCACTTCTCGATGGTGGGAAGACAGAGCGGGCGCTTGCCCTTGCCGATGAAGCCGAGGATCTCGGCGATCGCGGGATCTTCGCTGGCAAGCGGCCCGACCGACTCCAGTCGTTCGGCGAACGTGCCGGGGCCGTGGAAGAGTTTTTGGTAGAACGCACGCACGGTCACAAGCCGTTGCTTGGTGAACTTGCGGCGCTTCATGCCGATCAGATTGAGACTCTCCAGCACCGCATACTGGCCGTTGGCGAGCCCATACGGGATGATGTCGTCGCGCACGCCCGAGAGGCCGCCGACCATCACATAATTGCCGATACGGGTGAACTGATGCACCGCGGATAGCCCGCCGATATAGACGGCGTCGCCGATCTCGCAATGGCCGCCGAGCGTCGCCGAGGTTGCGAAGATTGTGTTGTTGCCGACCACGCAGTCATGGCCGACATGACTGTTGTTCATGAAGTAGCCGTCGTTGCCGACGCGGGTCTTGCCGCCACCCTTGACGGTGCCGACGTTCATCGTCGCACCTTCGCGGATGATGTTGCCGGAGCCGATGTCGAGCGTGGTCGGCTCGCCCTTATAGCTGAGGTCCTGCGGCGCGCCGCCGAGCACCGCGAACGGCGAGATCACGCAGCTGTCGCCGATCGAGGTGTGGCCAATGACGGTGACCTGTCCGATCAGCTTGCAATTGGCCCCGATCCGGGCGTTGCGGCCGATGATGCAAAAGGGCCCGATCTCGGTGCCCTCGCCGATCACGGCGCCGTCTTCCACCCGCGCGGTGGGGTCGATCTTACTCATGAAGCGATCTTGCTTATCAACAACGTCTGACTATGCGTTGAACTTGCTCGGCTTTCCGCCTGTTAGCGCGACTGCGCCCGATCTGTCCAGTGACGTATGATCTCGGCATGTTTCAGAGCGAATGGCGAATCGGGAATAGCGAATGGAAAGGAATAGAGCGGTGCTATTCGCCAATCCCTACTCGCCAGCTTCAATCCGTCAGCATCGCCCCGACATCGGCCTCGGCGACGACTGCACCGTTGACCTTGGCGTCACCGTGAAACCACCACATGGCCTTGCGACGACCGAGCGAGCGCATGTGATACTCGATGGTATCACCTGGCAGCACGGGCTTGCGGAATTTGCACTTGTCGATGGTGAGGAAATACACCGCACGCGGCTTCTCGGTGCCCTCGACCGACTTGATGCCGATCACGCCCGCCGTCTGCGCCATCGCCTCGATCATCATGACGCCGGGATAAACCGGACGTTCCGGGAAATGCCCCTGGAAGGCCGGCTCGTTGAAGGTGACGTTCTTGATGCCGATGCCGCTGTAATCGGCGCGGATGTTGATCACCCGGTCGATCAGCAGCATCGGAAACCGATGCGGCAGGGTCTGGAGGATCGCATTGATATCCACCAGCGCGAACTTGATCGGTGATTCCTCCGTCATTCCCGTCCCTCATCCTTCGGATCGGTCTTGCTGTCGCGTACCAGACGCTCCACCGCGATGATCTCCTTGAACCATTGTTTGGTCGGCTTGGCGAAATGCCCGCCCCAACGTCCCCCCGGCGGGATGTCGTCCTTGACCGCGCTCATGGCGGTCACCTGGGCTCCATCGCCGATCTTGAGGTGATTGTTGATACCAACCTTCGCTCCCAGCGCCACGTTGTCGCCGATGGTCAGGCTGCCCGCGAGCCCGATCTGAGCCGCCAGCAGGCAATTCCGGCCGATCGTCACATTGTGGCCGATCTGGACCTGATTGTCGATTTTGGTGCCTTCCCCGATCACGGTGTCGCGCAGGGAGCCGCGATCGATGGTGGTACCGGCGCCGACTTCCACATTGTTCTGGATCAGCACCCGACCGGTTTGGGGCACTTTCAGATGGCCCTCGGGGCCGAAGAAGATGAAGCCATAGCCGTCCTGGCCGATCGAACAGCCGGGGTGGATCAGCACGTTGTTGCCGATTAGCGCGCACTGGATGGCCGTGCGTGCGCCGACATTGCAATCCCGGCCGATCTTGACGCCGGGACCGAGGACCACGCCCGCCCCGATCACGGTGCCGCTGCCGATCTCCACATCGGGACCGATGACGGTCAGCGGCTCGACGATGACATCGTCCTCCAGCCGTGCCGACGGGTCGATGATGGCCGACGGCGCAATGCCGTCATTGCCAAACCAGGACTGCGGACGCAGCGCGTCCGCGTGCCATTCCCGGGCGATGCTGACGAAGGCCCGGAACGGCTGAGCCACCCGCAGCACGGCGGTATGCGCCGGCACCTGTGCCTCGAATCGCGCGCTCACCAGGCAGGCGCCAGCCTTGGTCGCCTTGAGCTCATCGGCGTATTTGAGGTTGTCGAAGAACGCCAGATGCATCGGACCGGCTTCGTCCAGCGAAGCGAGACCCGTGATGACATGACCGCCCCTGCTGGGGTCGACCAGTTGCGCCTTGGTCAGCGTGGCAATATCGGCCAGCGTCGTAGCAGGCGGTTTCTTGAAGAAGGTCGGCTGCGCCATTCCACCCCGTCGCGGTCCGGCTTCGGCATGAAGCGGTCAGGCCGCATCATGCCTTATCTCGCGGATTGAGAGCACGATCTTTTTGGCGGCCGGCCCCAAGGAATCCCTGGAGGAATTCCCAAGAGGCCGGGTTATGCCCTGACGATCGAATTAGAACGAGGTACCGCCGCCGAACCGGAATTCCTGCGTACGGTCATTCTTGCCCTTGGTGAGCGGCACCGCGTAGTCGAAGCGCAGCGGACCGAACGGCGAGGCCCAGATCAAGCCGACACCGACCGACGACCGGACCACATTGCCATTGTCATACACCAGGCCGGTACACGTTCCAGCACTGGACGGGTTGATGGTCGATGGCGTGCAGGACGAGTTCTTGGTCGTCGTCATTTCATTAGTCAGCGACCACGTCGTCGGGCCCTGATAGTCGTAGAGACCGCCGGCGTCGGCGTAAACGGCGCCCTTCAGACCCACTTCCTTCGGCAGGAACCAGAACGGCATCTGCAATTCGAGCGAAGCGCCCCAATATTTGGTGCCGCCGAGCGCGTCCTGCGTACCAAAGGGATTCAAATCGCGCGGACCGATGCCGTTCGGCGCGAAGCCGCGGACGAGGTTCGGACCCATCTGGAAGTGATCGAGCATGCGCAGATCGGTGCTGCCGACCTTGTTCAGGATACCGCCCTGGAGATGGACGAGGCCGACCACGTCCGACACCAGCGACTGGTAGTACTTCGCGTCCGCAACGGTCTTCAGGTAGGAGACGTCGCCGCCGACGCCGGCGAAGTCCTGCCGGAAGTCGATGAGCAGACCGTCGGTGGGGTTCTTGTTGTTGTCGAGCGTGTTGTAGGTCAGCGTGTAGCCGAGCGCCGAGGTCAGCGTCTTGCCGTTCGCAAGCTCCTTGCGGACAGGCAGAGAGGCTTCGGCGTTGGCGTAGCAGCCGAGGCCGCCTGTCGAGGTCAGGTCGATCGGCGGCGTCTGCGTCGCGGCAAAAGCCGGGCTTGGATTGAACGCCGACGAACCCAGGACGTTGTTACAATCCGCCAAGGCAGACGGTAGCGTGATTTGCTGCTGGTAGATCGAGTAGCGCAGCTGCAGCGACAGATCTTCGCGCAAGGAGAAGCCGAGGCGCGGCGAGAAGCCGAGCGTCTTGGTGCCGTAGGAAATGAAGCTGTTGGACAGCTGCTGGCGCTGATAGAGGTCGAGGCCGAGCGCGACACGATAGTCGAGCAGGTACGGCTCGACGAACGAGAGCGAGTAGCCGCGCGCGTACTGGCCATAAGTGACCGACGCCTTGGCGAACAGGCCGCGGCCGAGCAGGTTGCGCTCGGAGACCGAGACTTCGGCCAGCGCACCGTCCGTCGTCGAGTAACCACCCGAGATCGAGAAGTCGCCGGTCGACTTCTCTTCGAGATCGACGATCAGGACCACGCGGTCGCTGGACGAGCCCGGCTCCGTCGTGATCTTCACGGTCTTGAAGTAGTCGAGGTTCTTCAGGCGGCGCTCGGCGCGGTCGACCAGCGCACGGTTGTAGGCGTCGCCCTCGGAGATGTCGAACTCGCGGCGGATCACGTAGTCGCGGGTGCGGGTGTTGCCGCGGATGTTGATGCGCTCGATGTAGGTGCGCGGACCCTCGTCGATGTTGAACACGACGGCGACGGTGTGGGCGTCGAAATTGCGATCGCCGCCCGGACGCACCACCGCGAAGGCATAGCCGCGGCGCGAGGCCTCGATCTGCATCTCCTCGACCGACTTCTCGACCGCTTCGACGTTGTAGAGCGAACCGACATTGATGCGCGAGAAGGCCCGCAACGTGGTCGCGTCGAAATTCGGGATGCTGGTGCGGAAATCGACGGTGCCGACGCGGTACTGCTGGCCTTCCTCGATCTTGAAGGTGACGTTGAAGCCCTTCTTCTCGGGATCGTATTCGGTGAGCGCGGCCACGACCTGAACGTCGGCGAAGCCGTTCTTCAGGTAGAAGCGTCGAATCAGGTCGCGGTCGGCTTCGACGCGATCGGGGTCGTACACGTCGCCGCTGCCGAGGAAGCTCAGCAGATTGGTCTCGCGAGTCTTGATGACGTCGCGCAGGCGGTAGGACGAGTACGCGTTGTTGCCGACGAAATCGATCGACTTGACGCTGGTCTTGGCGCCTTCGTTGATCGTGAAGACGAGATCGACGCGGTTGTTCGGCTGCTCGATGATCTCAGGCGTGACAGTCACGTCATAGCGGCCGGAGCGGCGATAGATTTCGGCGATTCGCAGCGTGTCCGACTGCACCATGGCGCGGGAGAAAGTGCCGCGGGCCTTGGACTGCACTTCGGCGGTGAGCTGCTCGTCCTTGATCTTCTTGTTGCCCTCGAACGCGATGCGCCCGATCACCGGGTTTTCCACAACGGAGACGACCAGCTGGCCACCGGCGCCGCGATTGATCTTCACGTCCTGGAACAGGCCGGTCTCGATCAGCGCCTTGAGGCCGTCATCGATGGCCGCCTGATCGAGGCGCCCACCGGGGCCGGGCTTGAAATAGGAGCGGATCGTCTCCACCTCGACGCGGCGATTTCCTTCGACGGAAATCGACTGCACGGTCTGAGCGAGCGCAGACGAAGACACCAAAACAGCCCCAACCGGGGCAACCACCGGCGCGCCGAACATGATCAGGGTTGCGAGCAAGCCCCCCCGGAGTCGCAGTCCAAACTTCATGCGCTACGCGCCCTTATCAACTTACCAGACCCAACCCCAAAGCCGGTCTGGGAGATTCCCCAAGTTCTAGCCGCTTGTAGCCAATTTCCCCGACATCGCAAACGGCAGCTGACAGGGTATTTTCAATTTCATTCCAAGACGTTGCCCAACAGCAACGCCACAAAAAAGCCCCTATCAGGAAGCGGCCATCCGCAGGATGTCGTTGTAGGTCGCAAAGACCATCAGCATCAGCACCAGACCGAGCCCGATTCGGAACCCCATCTCCTGAGTCCGCTCGGACAGCGGGCGGCCACGGACGATCTCGGCCGTGTAGAACAGAAGGTGACCGCCATCGAGCAGCGGAATCGGGAACAGGTTCAGCAGGCCGATCGAGACCGACAGCACCGCGCACAGATTGATCACGAACTGGAACCCGGCGCTGGCCGCCTGCCCCGACATCTTGGCGATGCCGAGGACGCCGCTGACCTCGTTCGGATTGCCCTGCCCGACGAACAGCGAGCCCAGGAACTTGAAGGTGCTGGTGATGATGAACCAGACCTGCTCGACCCCGATCTTGAGCGCCTCGCCGACACCGACCGGCGAGGTCGAGACTTCACCGGCCTGCGACTTGTGCTCGACGCCGAGCACGCCGACCTGGTGGCTGTTGCCGAACGGATCCTTGCGTCCGAGCAGCGCCGGCGTCGCCGTCAGGGATATCAGCCCGCCGTCCCGCTTCACCTGGAAGACAAGGGCTGAACCTGCGCTCGTTGCTACGATCCGCTGCATATCGGCAAAGCTCTCGATCGGCTTGCCGTCGATCTGCACGACGACGTCGCCGATCTTGAAGCCCGCGGCGGCCGCGGCACCGTCGGCGACAACGCCGTCGACGCGGGCGATCGTGCTCGGCTTGCCGTAATACAGGGCCATGCCTGCGAAAATCAGGGCGCCGAGGATGAAATTGGCAATCGGTCCGGCGGCGACGATGGCGGCGCGCGGGCCGACCTTCTTGTGGTGGAAGCTGCCGGCGCGCTCCTCCGCTGTCATGGCCTCGAGCGTCGCGGCCGACGGCGTCGAGGCCTCGCTCTCGTCGCCGAAGAACTTGACGTAGCCGCCGAGGGGGATCGCCGAGATCTTCCAGCGCGTGCCGTGGCGGTCGTTGAAACCGACCAGCTCAGGTCCGAAGCCGAGCGAGAAGGTTAACACCCGAACGCCGGCCCAGCGCGCGACCAGGAAATGGCCGAGCTCATGGAAGAACACGACGATGGTCAGGACGAAGAGGAAGGGAACGACGTAGCCGAGGAGCCCATGGCTCAACGTATTGAAACTATGGGTAAAAAAGTCGATCATCGAATTCCCTCATCCAGCGCCGCAAGGCCCTGGCCCCGAACTACCTAGGATGCCTTTAAGGCAATTTGAGGCAATAGGGCGGCAGCTTTATTTCGCGCAACATGGTCAACGTTTATTGCATCATCCGCTGACGTCATCGGGCCCTGGTTCCCGCCCCGGATCCAGTCCTCCAGCGTCGCCTCGACCAGGCGGGCGATGGCGCCAAAGCGGATCTTGCCGGCAATGAAGGCCGCGACCGCGACCTCGTTGGCGGCGTTGTAGACGGTGGTCGCCCCCTTCCCGGTCCGAAGCGAATCAAAGGCCAGGCGAAGCCCGGGGAATCGCTCGAAGTCAGGAGCCTCGAAGGTGAGTTGGCCGATCTTGGCCAGATCGAGCTTGGCCGCCGGTCCCTTGATCCGGTCGGGCCAGCCAAGGCAATGGGCGATCGGCGTGCGCATGTCGGGCGAGCCGAGCTGGGCCATCACCGAGCGGTCCGAAAACTCGACCATGCCGTGAATGATCGATTGCGGATGCACGAGCACGTCGATTTCATCGGGCGTGAGCGCGAACAGATAGGACGCCTCGATCACCTCGAGGCCCTTGTTCATCATCGAGGCGGAATCGATCGTGATCTTCTGGCCCATGCTCCAGTTCGGATGCTTGAGGGCCTGCTCGAGCGTCGCCTGCTCGATGTCGGCGGGCTTCCACGTCCGGAACGGGCCGCCCGATGCCGTGATGATGACGCGGACCAGCTCGTCGCGATTGCCCGATGCCAGCGCCTGAAACAGCGCATTGTGCTCGGAATCGGCAGGCAGAATGCAGGCGCCCGCTTTCGCCGCGCGCTGCATAAAGAAATCGCCGGCGCAGACGAGGCATTCCTTGTTGGCGAGCGCGACATGGGCGCCGCGATCGACCGCAGCCAGCGCCGGCTTCAGTCCGGCCGCGCCGCTCACCGCGGCCATCACCCAATCGGCCGGGCGCGCGCCTGCTTCGATCACCGCGCTTTCGCCGCCGCCGCATTCGGTGCTCGTGCCCGCGAGTGCGGCCTTCAGATCGGCGAGCTTGCTGCTGTCCGCGATAGCAACGAAGCGCGCGGAGAATTCCTTCGCGAGCTTTGCAAGCGCTTCGACATTGCTGTTCGCCGTCAGCGCCTCGACGCGATAGCGATCGGGCGAAGCGCGCAGCAGATCCATCGTGCTGTCGCCGATCGAGCCGGTGGCGCCGAGGACCGTGACGCTGCGGATCGCGGTCGCAGCAAGCTTGTTGTTACGCAATGGGACTGCGCTCATATCCTCACCAAACCATAAGACCGCTTCCGGCGCTATGCACACCATGGCGGAGGAAGCCGATAATCCATGCCACCAGGATGGCGGCGACAAAACCGTCCAGACGGTCCAATAGCCCGCCATGGCCGGGAATTAAGTGACTGGAATCCTTGACGCCAAAGCGCCTTTTCACCGCGGATTCGAACAGGTCGCCGGCCTGCGAGACCACCGACAGGACGGCGCTGACGGCGAGCAGTGGAACCGCCTTTCCGAGGCCGAAGGCCGCAAAGCCTGACGCAACGGCAAGGCTCGCCACAAAGCCGCCGACCGCGCCGGCCCAGGTCTTCTTCGGGCTGACGCGCGGCCAGAGCTTCGGTCCACCGATCCCGCGGCCGGCAAAATAGCCGCCGATATCGGTCGCCCATACCACGAGCAGCACGAACATCAGCGCGGCGAAGCCGTGCACGAGATCCTTCCGCACCAGGATCGAGGCCAGCAGCGCCGCGGACGCATAGGCAAATCCGGTCGCAGCCCAGATGAACTTGCCGCCCGCGATCAGCGTCACGATCACCCCGCCGATGCAGCCGACAATGATGGCGGTCTTGAGCGCGCCGGCGGCAACGCACAAGCCCATCATGGCGATGACGATCGTCCCTGCCCCGGTCAAAGCGGTCGAGCCCGCGCCCACCACCATCAGCCATTCCGTGAACAGCCCGATCGACATCAGCGTGACGAGCAGCGCCCACAGCCAGCCGCCGGCATAGGCGAGCGCGATCGCGATCGGCGCCAGCACCAGCGCGGCGAGAACTCGCATCACCAGATTGCTCGGGGCCGGCGTCGTGCCCGCCGGTGCGGCGTCGGGTTCGCTCACGAGGCTGATTTCGCGACCAGGCCGCCGAAACGGCGCTCGCGCCTGGCGAATTCGGCGACCGCACTTTCGAGCGCCGCCTTGTCGAAATCGGGCCAGTGCACCGGCACGAAGACGAGCTCGCTATAGGCGGCCTGCCACATCAGGAAATTGGAGAGGCGCTGCTCGCCGCTGGTGCGGATGATGAGATCGGGATCGGGAATGTCGGGTGCGTCGAGATGGGCGCCGAGGGCGTCGGCGTCGATCGTTTTGGGATCGCGCGTGCCGTCGGCGACCTCGCGGGCGAGCTTCTGCGCGGCCTTCGCGATCTCCTGGCGCGAGCCGTAATTGAAGGCGACGACGAGCGTGAGACGGGTGTTGTCGCGCGTCAATTCCTCGGCCTCGTTCAACAGCGCGCAGATGTCGCCCTCCAGCCCGGCGCGCTCGCCGATGATGCGCACCTTGACGCCGTCGCGATGCAGGCTCGCCAGGTCGTTGCGGATGAAGCGCCTGAGCAGACCGAAGAGATCGCCGATCTCGCTTGCCGGGCGCGACCAGTTCTCGGACGAGAACGAGAAGATGGTGAGGTAGCGGATGCCGAGCTCGTGCGAGGCCCGCACCACGCGCCGCAGCGCTTCGACGCCGCGGCGATGGCCTTCGGCCCGCGGCAGACCGCGCGCGGCCGCCCAACGCCCGTTGCCATCCATGATGATGGCGACATGCGCAGGCACTTCGGACCTGTCAGGTCCGTCCGTTGCAGGCGCGGCGGCGTTGGACATGGAAAAAGGCCTTAAACGGTGAGGATTTCTTTTTCCTTGGCGGCCAGCAGCTGGTCGATCTCGGTGATGGTGCCGTCGGTGGCCTTCTGCACCTCGTCGGCGTGACGCTTCTGGTCGTCCTCCGACATCTCGTGATTCTTCTCGAGCTTCTTGAGCACATCGAGACCGTCGCGGCGCACGTGGCGCGCGGCGACCTTGGCGGCCTCGGCATATTTATGCGCGACCTTGACGAGCTCCTTGCGACGCTCCTCGTTGAGTTCGGGGATGCGCAGGCGCAGCACCTGGCCTTCGGTCGCCGGCGACAGGCCGAGATTGGAATCGACGATCGCCTTCTCGACGGCCTTGACCATCGACTTGTCCCAGACCTGCACGGAGATCAGGCGCGGCTCAGGCACGCTGACGGTGGCGAGCTGATTGAGGGGCATATGGTTGCCGTAAGCCTCAACCTGCACCGGATCGAGCATCGAGGCCGATGCGCGGCCCGTCCGCAGGCCGCCAAGTTCGTGCTTGAGCGATGCGACCGCGCCCTGCATGCGGCGCTTCACTTCGTTGAGGTCGAAATTACCCGTGGCCATCACGTTTCTCCTTCAATAGTCCGGCGACCCGACCCGCGCCCTCCTTCGGGGCGCCCAGACGAGCCGTCAGCCGGCGACAACAGTCCCGTGGCCGATGCCGCGCAGAATCGCGCCGATCGAACCGGGCTCCGCGATCGAAAACACGATGATAGGCAGCGACGTCTCGCGGGCAAGTGCGAAGGCGGTTGCATCCATCACCTTGTAGCCGCCCTCGATCGCCTGCGAATGCGTCAGCCGGTCGAACCGCTTGGCCGAAGGGTCCGTCTTCGGGTCGGCCGAGTAGACCCCGTCGACATTGGTGGCCTTCAGCACCGCCTCGGCGCCGATCTCGGCGGCGCGCAGCACCGCCGTCGTGTCCGTGGTGAAGTACGGATTGCCGGTGCCGCCGCCGAGGACGATGATTCGCCCTTCCGCGAGGTATTTGTGCGCCGCGGTGCGGGTGAACAGCTCGGAAATCTCGGGCATGACAAACGCCGACAGCGTCCGTGCCGGCGTGCCCTTGCGCTCGATGGTGGCTTCCAGCGCGAGGCAGTTCATCATGGTGGCAAGCATGCCCATGGTGTCGCCGGTCGTGCGCGACACGCCGCGCGAGGAGACCTCGACGCCGCGGAAGATATTGCCGCCGCCGATCACGACCGCCACCTCGCATCCGAGCTGGCGGGCCGCGATCAGATCGTCGGCAACCCGGTCCATGGTCGGCTGATCGATGCCGAAGCCTTGCTGCCCTGCGAGATACTCGCCGGACAGCTTGATCACGACGCGACGATAGACCGGATCAGTCATGAGCACTTTCCTCGTCCGGGCGCCGCTTCCGGCGGCACGCCGGAAGGAACGTTCCGGCGCTTACTTCTTGCCGCTGGCCGCCGCGACCTCAGCCGCGAAGTCCGATTCCTGCTTCTCGATTCCCTCACCGAGAGCATAGCGCACGAAGCCCGCGATCTTCACGGCGCCGCCGACCTTGCCTTCGGCTTCCTTCACCGCCTGCGCCACCGACTTGCCGGTGTCGTGGATGAAGGCCTGTTCGAGCAGGCAGACTTCCTTGTAATAGGTCTTCAGGCCGGACTCGACGATCTTCTCGATCACGTTCTCCGGCTTGCCCTGCTGGCGATACTTGTCGGCGAGCACGTCCTTCTCGCGCTTGACGACGGCCGGATCGAGACCGGACGGGTCGAGCGCAAGCGGGTTGGCGGCCGCGACATGCATCGCGATCTGGCGGCCGAGCGCTGCGAGCTCGTCGGCCTTGCCAGGCGATTCCAGCGCCACGATCACGCCCATCTTGCCGGCGCCGTCGATGACCGCACCGTGGACGTAGCTGGACACCACGCCCTGGCTCACTTCGAGCGAAGCTGCGCGGCGCAGCGTCATGTTCTCGCCGATGGTCGCGATCGCATCGTTGATCGCGGCTTCCACCGTGACGTCACCGACCTTGGCGGCCTTGATCTTCTCGACATCGGCGCCGGTGTCGAAAGCGACCTGCGCGATCATCTTGACCAGGCCCTGGAACTGGCCGTTGCGCGCGACGAAGTCGGTCTCGGAGTTGACCTCGACCACGACGCCCTTGTTGCCCTTGGTCAGCGCGCCGATGAGGCCCTCGGCCGCGACGCGGCCCGACTTCTTGGCGGCCTTGGACAGGCCCTTCTTGCGCAGCCAATCCTGCGCCGCTTCCATGTTGCCGTCGTTCTCGGTCAGCGCGGCCTTGCAGTCCATCATGCCTGCGCCGGTGGACTCGCGCAGATCCTTGACCATCGCAGCAGTGATCGTTGCCATCGTTGAAAATCCTTCTTGCCTGCCGGTTTGCCGCGGCGTGGCTCCAATTGCCCCGCCGCGGTCCATCTCAGGAATTCGCGTCAACTGAATGAAATGGTGGCCGGATCCGATCCGGCCAACCGATCGCTCTGATTATTCCGCTTCCGCGGTCAGCGCCTTGGCCTTGGCCACCCAGGCATCCGCGCGGCTCGGCAGACCGACTTCTTCGCCGATCGTGTGCGCGGTGTCGTGGTCGAGCTCGGCGAGCTGCCAGAAGTGGAAGATGCCGAGGTCGTTGAACTTCTTCTCGATCGCGCCCGACACGCCCGGGAGCTTCTTGAGGTCGTCGGCAGTGCCGCGCGGACCGGCAAGGCCCTGGAAGCCGGCGGTCGCGGGCAGCTCTTCGGCGACCGGACGGGCCGAGGCACCGATGTCGATGCCGGAATCGCCCTGGGCACGTCCGATGCCGTCGATCGCGGCACGCGCGATCAGGTCGCAATAGAGTGAAATCGCGCGACCGGCGTCGTCATTGCCCGGGACCACATAGGTGATGCCCTTCGGATCGGAGTTGGTGTCGACGATCGCAGCGACCGGGATGTTGAGCCGCTGGGCTTCCTGGATCGCGATGTCTTCCTTGTTGGTGTCGATCACGAAGATCATGTCGGGCAGGCCGCCCATGTCCTTGATGCCACCGAGCGAGCGGTCGAGCTTGTCGCGCTCGCGCTGCAGCGTCAGGCGCTCCTTCTTGGTGTAGGAATTGGCTTCACCGCCGGCCAGCACTTCGTCGAGGTGACGCAGGCGCTTGATCGAGGCAGAGATCGTCTTCCAGTTGGTCAGCGTGCCGCCGAGCCAACGCGAATTGACGAAATACTGCGCGCAGCGCTTGGCCGCGTCGGCAACGCCGTCCTGCGCCTGGCGCTTGGTGCCAACGAACAGGATACGGCCGCCCTTGGCGACCGTGTCGCTGACCGCCTGCAACGCGGTGTGCAGCAGCGGCACAGTCTGCGCGAGGTCGACGATGTGGATGTTGTTGCGGGTGCCGAAAATGAACGGAGCCATTTTCGGATTCCAGCGGTGCGACTGGTGACCAAAGTGGACGCCGGCTTCGAGCAGCTGACGCATAGTGAAATCAGGTAGTGCCATCGTTCTAATTCTCCGGTTGGTTCCTCCGGAAGCGTGTGAGCAAGACAGAGCGATGTCGCCCCGGCTGCCACCGGACGGCCTTGTGAGCCATGCTTCCGTGTGAGATGGCGCGCTATATAGCGCCATTTCGGCCAGAAGCAAGGAAATAAGGGCCTTTCGGGGCTTTCCCGCCCGCAAAAGGCCCGTTCCGGAAATTCCGCCCTGCCCTCCAGAGCGCTTTCAAGCGAAGTGGACACCAGGTCGCGTCAAGAAACCGCATCAGAACAAGACGCTAGCGCCCTGTCCCGCCCCCCTCGGGGCGGGAATCGCTCTAGCACTTTGGCTGGTTCGGCGCGCACTTTTTCGGGGCCGGAGCCGCGGGACGCGGTGGCGGCGGGGCCGGACGCGGCGGCGGGGCTGCGGCCACCCGGGGCGGCGGTGGCGGCGCCGGGCGCGCCACTGGCGGCGGCGCGGGACGAGGCGCCGCGGCGACCGGCGGGCGTGGTGGTGGTGCTGCCACCGCCCGCGGCGGAGGCGGCGCGGCGACCCGCGGCGGAGGCGTAGGTGCCGGCCTTGCGACGGCCTGCGGGTGCGGCGGCACTGGCGGCGTCCTCGTGACCTGTGCGGGCGGAGGCGTTGCAGGCCGCAGACCTTGCGGCTTGATCGGTTCCCGCGCCGCGACCGGCGGTGAAGAAGGGGAAGAAGAAGGAGACGTCGGCTTCCCGTTGGTCACGTTCGTCGTGGTCACAGGCGGGCTCGTCGTGGTCACGGCCGGCTTGCCCGCGGGAGTGGTGGTCGGCGGCGTGACGGCAGGCTCATGCGCCAAGGATTTGGCATGCGGATCCGGCCCGCCCGCCGGCGGCGTTGATGCCACTGGCGGCTTGGAGGCCGGCGTGGTTGCGGCGTTGGCCGGGGCGGTCGTGGTGGTGGTAGTTGGCGCGATCGCCGTATTTGGATGGGGCTGCGGCTGACCGTTGACGGGCGCGTTTGCCGTGGGCGCCAGCTTGCCGTTGGGGGCCTGGGCTGCACCGGCAGGTGCGGCCGGCCCGTTTTGGAAGCCCGGCAGCGTATGGCCGGGCGCCGTCGGCGTTGTCGGCTGCGTGGCCGCGGTCGGCGTCGCATGCACCTGCATCACCTTCATCGCTGCCGGTTTTGCCGTGGGGTTGCTGACGAGCGCCTGCTGGCTCGGCTTGAGCTGCTGGTTCGGATTGGCCTGGATCTGTTGCGCCTGCTGCTGCACGACCTTCGGCACCTGCGTCATCCCGCTCGGGCGCCCCGGTCCGTTGGCGGCGACCGCTGCGGCCGCGGCCGCATTGCCGGCCGGGAGCGGCGCCGGCGGCTGGTTGATCACGGTGTTGATGACCGTGGTGTTGTGGATGTTCTGATAGATGATGTTGTTCGGCGGCGGCGCGACGTAGACCGGCGGCCTGACGAACACCGGGATCGGCACGAACACCGGCTGCGGCAGCACGAACAGCCCGACGACGGCGAGCGGCGGTGCCAGCACCACGAAATCAGGCGGCGGCGGCGGGCAGAAATAGACCGGCGGCGGTGGTGGCGGGACGAAGCCGAAATCGGGGTCGCTGAAATAGAGCACCGGACGGTCGACATAGACCACTTCGGCCGGCGGCGGTGGCGCCACGTCATAGTCCATCATCGCGAAAGTCGGCGGTGGCTCGAGCGGCGCGGTCAGGATCGCAAGTCTGCGCCGTGCATCTCCCGCATGCGGCCCGCTCGGATAGCGGCGCAGATACGACCAATAGGCATCCGGCGTGTCGGCGCGATAGGTCCGCCGCCACGTGATCGCCTCGCGGCGCGCCGCCACGATCGCCATCACGCGCTTGGCCAGGGGATCGCCGGGATAGGCTGCGAGAAAATCCTCATAGGCCGGCAGCGTGTCGCGCTCGAGCGCGGCGGCATAGGCATCCTGCACGCCGAGATCGCGAATTGGCTTGTTGCGGATCGCGGCGACCTGATCGGGCGAGGCCGCCGGCGGCGGCGCGTCGGGGGCGCGATCGAAGAAGCTGAACTGAGCCGAGACCTTCTGGTCGTCCCACGGCACCTGCGCGCCTTTCGAGGACTCATTGACGCGCAGGCGGACGCGGTCGAACACCTCCGGCAACGACAGGCCGCCGGTGCGGATCATCTCGGCGAGCGACTGGGCATAGATGCCGTAGGGTCCCGGCTCCTCGGGGGCCACCGTGCCGGGCGCCGCATTGAAGGCGATCAGCATGTTCGGATCCGGCTCGACCAGCGCCAGCCCGCCCGCGATCGGCTGCTGGCCGCCCTCGACGAAGGGCTGCGTGCGCGCGGCGTCGAGCACGATGATATTGGCCTTGAGCTGGATGGCGGCGAGCTGGCGGGCATAGTCGCTGATGCGCAGCGCCTCGGTCGGAATGTCGGTGTCCCGCGTGATGTTGGAATCGACGGGGATGAAATAGTTCTCGCCGGCCAGCTGCACGCCATAGCCGGACAGATAGATCATCGCGACGGTGCCGGGTCCCGAGGCCTGCGCCTTCTGGATGAAGTCGCGCAGGCTCTTGCGCAGCGTGTCGCCATCCAGATCGCGCGCGCCGACCACATCGAAGCCCGCGGCCTGCAGCGTCTGCGCGATCAGGCCGGCATCGTTGGCGGTGGTTGCCAGTGGCGATTTGGAATAGGCGCCGTTGCCGACCACGAGCGCGATACGCTTTTCCTGCTGCTGCGCGCGCGCCGGAGCCATCGCGCCTGCGACGAACAGGATCGGTAGAAGGAGGCAGATGAAGACCTTGTGTGTCCCGCGCATGGCTTGCTCGCCCGTTATTGTTGTTGAGTGTCCACCACGCATGAGACGCGCGGCTGGCTGAACGGCAGTTGAACGAAAGGCTCGGATTGAGGCGGCGGCATGGCATCCGCCGATCCCGCGGGCTCGCGTCAGCTCCGCGTAAGCTTCCGCGTTTGCTTCAACCTCAGCCTTGCGCGATCAGATCCACCGTTCCCGTCGAGAGCCGGTAGATGCCGCCGACGACCTTCAGCTTACCCTGTTCCACGGCCGCGTTGAGGATCGGCGCCGCCGCCTTCAGCTTCGCGACATTGTCGATCACGTTCTGGCGGATCGCCTTATCGAGCACGTCCCCGCCCTGCTGTATCGCCGCCTTCGCAGATGGCGCGATCGCATCGACCAGCGAGGGGATATGTCCCGGCGGCGGCTTGTCGTCCTTGATCGCCTTCAGCGTTGCATCGACCGCACCGCAAGCGTCATGACCGAGCACGAGGATCAGCGGCGTGTTGAGCACCGCGACCGCGTATTCCATGCTGGCGACGGTCTCGGTGCCGGCAAAATTGCCGGCGACGCGGCAGACGAAGAGATCGCCGCGTCCGGTGTCAAAGGCGTATTCCGGCGCAATGCGCGAGTCCGCGCAGCTCAGCACCGCCGCGAACGGATTCTGCCCACCGGCCAGCGCCTCACGCTCATGCTTGAAATCGTGGCGCCGCGTCACGCCTTCGACATAACGCGCATTGCCGTCCATCAGCCGCTTCAGCGCGGCGTCCGGCGCCAGCACGTTCTGCGGCTTGGGCGGAGCCTTGTGCTCCTTGGCGAAGGCGGCTCCGCTCAAGGCGAGCCCAAGCGCGGCGCCGGTGAGGTGGATGAACGATCTGCGCGAAGGGCTGATCCCGGTATCGGTATCGCGAGCGCATTTTTCGCACATGCCGTCCCCTCCCGAGCAACCGTCGCACCTGGTCCGCGGCAGCCGTGCCGCGGCGCTCATCTTAGTTGATGGCTTGCAACTCGGCGAGCTTCGTTCGCGCCGTCGCCTCGTCCAATGCGACCAGCTCGCCGGGCCCGGCATTCGCTTCCCCCGCCGTCGCAACAGACACGACCGCGAGCCCAGCCAGGCCACCGAAGATCGCTCCCCCCGTCGTGGCATCGTGCCTGGCGCTGCTTTTGATGAGATAGAAGTGCGTCCTGCCGGCTTCCATCACGATCTCGCGCTTGGTGTCACCAGGGAAAAGCGCCTCGGTCAGCAGCACCTCGTGCCGGCCCGCGGGTCGATCGGCATAGGCATATTTCCCGGCCAGAACGTGCCCGAGCGACGTCCCATCGAGCTTCACTTCACAGCCGCAGATGGCCATGCTCAGGCCCTCGCGCTTGTCCTGCAAGAAAACCACACGAGCCTGCCCGGCGCGTGGAGGTCCGATCTTCCGTGACACCGATGCAAAATCGGTTCCGACCTGATCGCTGACGCAGCCCGTCAGCATGGCACCAACGGCCAACAACACGCCCAGTCGCAGCATCATGCACCCCAGCCCATTCCCCGGGATGGATGCTAGCCAAAATCAGCGTCAGGTTGCAACAGCAACCCGACGTTGACGACGCGACTTGCCTGGCACAGCGCTAGATCTGCTGCACGTCCACGACGCCGGCCACGGCTTTGATGGCACCGGCGATCTGCGGCGAGACCTTGAAGCGGCCGGGCAGCTTCATCTCGACCTCGGTCTCGAGGTCGAGCATCATCACCAGCGAGACCTCGCCATCGCCATTGGAGCGTCGCGCGATGCCGGGGCTGCCGATTTTTGGCGCGGCACCGTTTGTGCCCGCAGCTTCGGGGCCGGCCAGGCGTTTGGCGATCGAGTCCAGCGGCTTGGTATCACGCACGAAGATGCGCAGGCCCTTCTGCGTCTTGGCGGCGGCGTCATCGAGCGGCTCGGCATGCAGCACGCGGGCGCGGACGTCTTCACCTTGCAACTCCGCACCCAACTGCAGCAGCACCGCCGCGCCCGGCTCCAGCACGTCGCGATATTGCGCAAGGCCTTCGGAGAACAGCACCGCCTCGAAATGGCCGGTGGGATCGGACAGTCCCATGATGCCCATCTTGTTGCCGGTCTTGGTGCGCCGCTCCATGCGCGATACCACGGTCGCTGCAACCTTGCCGGCGGTGGCGCCGGTCTTCACCGCGCGCGAGAACTCGGCCCATGACTGCACCCGCAGCCGCTTCAGGACGGTCGCGTAATCGTCGAGCGGATGGCCCGACAGGAAGAAGCCGACGGCGTCGTATTCGCGGCGGAGTTTTTCGGCCGGCAGCCACGGCTCGATCTGCGGCAGCATGATGGTCGGCGCATCTGCCGCCATGCCGAACATGTCGTTCTGGCCGCTGGTTTCGGCCTGATGCGCGCGCTGGCAGGCGGCCAGGATCGAATCCGCACCGGCGAAAACACGGGCGCGGTTCGGCTCCAGCGTGTCGAAGGCGCCGGCGGCGGCGAGACTCTCGATGATGCGCTTGTTGATCGCACGCGGATTGACGCGCGCGGCGAAGTCGGCAAGCGAGGTGAACAGGCCGCGCTTGGTCCGCTCCTCGATGATCTGGTCGATCGCCTGGATGCCGACGCCCTTGAGCGCCGCGAGGGCGTAGTAGATGACCTTGTCGCCGACCTCGAAGGTCGCGCCGGAGCGGTTTATGTTCGGCGGTTCGACCTTGATGCCGAGGCGCTGCGCCTCGGAGCGGAATTCGGAGAGCTTGTCGGTGTTGTTGAGATCGAGCGTCATCGACGCTGCGATGAACTCCACCGGATAATGCGCCTTCATATAGGCGGTGTGGTAGGACACCAGCGCGTAGGCCGCCGCGTGGCTCTTGTTGAAGCCGTAGTCGGCGAACTTGGCCAGCAATTCGAAGATGGTCTCGGCCTGCCCTTTCGGCACGCCGTTCTTCACTGCGCCCGCGACGAAGATGTCGCGCTGCTTGTCCATCTCGGCGCGGATCTTCTTGCCCATGGCGCGGCGCAAGAGGTCGGCGTCGCCGAGCGAATAGCCCGACATCACCTGCGCGATCTGCATCACCTGTTCCTGGTAGATGATGACGCCGAAGGTCTCCTTCAGGATCGGCTCGAGCACGGGGTGCAGATATTCCGGCTCCTCGTCGCCGTGCTTGCGCGCGCAATAGGTCGGGATGTTCGCCATCGGGCCCGGGCGATACAGCGCGACCAGCGCGATGATGTCCTCGAACCTGTCGGGCCGCATGTCGACCAGCGCGCGGCGCATACCCTGGCTTTCAACCTGGAACACGCCGACCACCTCGCCGCGCGCCAGCATCTGGTAGCTCTCGGCATCGTCGATCGGGAGCGTCGCGAGATCGACATGAATGTCGCGCGGCTTGAGCAGCTTGCAGGCGACGTCGAGCACGGTCAGCGTCTTCAGGCCGAGGAAGTCGAACTTCACGAGGCCCGCCGGCTCGACCCATTTCATGTTGAACTGGGTCACCGGCATGTCGGATTTGGGATCGCGGTAGAGCGGCACGAGCTCGCTCAGGGGACGATCGCCGATCACGATGCCGGCCGCGTGGGTCGAGGCGTGCCGCGTCAGGCCTTCGAGACGCTGGGCGATGTCGAAGGCGCGCGCCACGATCGGATCTTCATCGCGGAAGGCCTGCAGCTTCGGCTCGCTCTCGATCGCAGCGGCCAGCGTCACCGGCGCGGCGGGATTCTGCGGTACGAGCTTTGTGAGCTTGTCGACCTGGCCATAGGGCATCTGCAGCACGCGGCCGACGTCGCGCAGCACGCCGCGCGCCTGCAGCGTCCCGAAGGTGATGATCTGCGCGACCTGGTCGCGGCCATAGCGTTCCTGGACGTACCTGATCACCTCGCCGCGGCGGTCCTGGCAGAAGTCGATGTCGAAGTCCGGCATCGAGACGCGCTCGGGATTGAGGAAGCGCTCGAACAGCAGGCCGAACTTGATCGGGTCGAGGTCGGTGATGGTCAGCGCCCACGCCACCAGCGAGCCTGCGCCGGAGCCGCGGCCCGGTCCGACCGGAATGCCCTGCGACTTCGCCCATTTGATGAAGTCGGACACGATCAGGAAGTAGCCCGCGTACTTCATGCGCATGATGACGTCGAGCTCGAACGCCAGGCGCTTGTTGTAGTCTTCCTCCGTCGTGCCCTGCGACAGGCCGTGCACGCGCAGGCGGTTGGCGAGCCCCTCCTCCGCCTGCCGCTTCAATTCGGCCGCCTCGACTGCGGCGGCGTCCGTGCTTGCCGCGGCACCGACCGTGAAGAACGGCAGGATCGGCTTGCGCGTCATCGGGCGGAACGAGCAGCGCTCGGCGATCTCGACGGTCGATGCCAGCGCCTCCGGAATATCGGCGAACAGCACCGCCATCTCGGCGCGGGTCTTGAAGCGGTGATCGGGCGTGAGCTGCTCGCGCTCGGTCTCCGCGATCAGGCGGCCGCCGGCGATGCAGAGCAGCGCATCATGCGCCTCGTAATCGTCGGTCGAGGCGAAATACGGCTCGTTGGTCGCGACCAGCGGCAGGCCCTTGGCGTAGGCGATGTCGATCAGCCCGCTCTCGATCCGCCGTTCCTTGTCGATGTTGTGGCGCTGCAGCTCGACATAGAGGCGATCGCCGAACAGGCCGGCGAGCCGCTCACAGCGCGCAGATGCGACCTCGACCTGCCCCGTGGCCAGCGCCAGCGAGATCGGGCCGTCAGGGCCGCCGGTCAGTGCGATCAGGCCTTCGGTCTCGCCGTCGAACCAGTCGAACTTGATGAACGGCGCGTGGCTGTCGGGCGATTCGAGGAACGCGCGCGAATTGAGCCGCATCAGGCTGCGATAGCCGCGCTCCTGGGCGGCCAGCAGCACCACGCGCGAGGGCGGCAGCGCATTGCGCGCGTTGGGATCCTGGTCGCCGAAATCGACGGCCAGTTCCAGGCCGACGATCGGCTGGATGCCATAACCGGCCATCTTGTCGGAGAATTCGAGCGCACCGAACAGATTGTCGGTGTCGGTCAACGCCAGCGCCGGCTGGTGGTCTTTCTTGGCAAGCTCGCCGAGCTTGGCGATCTTGATCGAGCCCTTGAGCAGCGAATAGGCCGAGTGAACGTGAAGGTGGACAAATCCGGCGCTCGGCATGGTCGCGTGACGGCCTCTTGCAGATGAGATGGAGCGGTCGCCGGTGTCGGGATCATCATCCACTCGCTACTGGAGTGCCCTTGCCGACTCGCCTCCCAATGGTGGGGGCTCGCCGCGCCAGAGTCCACGCTGGAGCTGCCGCTTCGCCGCCTCATCCCGCTTTTCCCCAGAGCTGCGGAATCACAGCTTTGGGATCACAGCTGTGGGATCACCTGGGCCCAGATCGCGATCATCCCGACGAACAGCGCGATCGACGTCAGTGCAGCGGCTTCTTCCACGAAAATCCTGAACATGGCTTGCTCCATCACCAGAACGTATGCGGAACATTGTTCTCATTTCGTTCTCGGGAGTCAAGCGAACTCAGCTGCTTCCAAATGAAATGGTTAACTCGCTGAATTCACGCAACAAAAAAGCCCCGGCGCAAGGCCGGGGCTTTCAGCAACCGCTCTGTTCAGAGCGATTGTTCTCAGTACTTAACTCAGTACTTGGCGACGATCGGGCCGCCGAACTTGTAGTTCAGGCGGACGAGGCCCATGTCGACGTCCTGACGGATGCGATCGGTCTTCAGACCGGCGAAGGTGACATCCTTGTCCGACAGGAAGATGTGGTTGTACTCCACGCCCACCGACCAGTTCGGCGCAAAGCCGACCTCGAGGCCGGCGCCGACAGTGCCGCCCCAGCGGGTGTCGTTGTTCGAGCCGAGCGAAGCGCCGGTCGCGGTGCTGAACACTTCGTTCTTGACGCCGACGACGGCCGCACCGCCCTTGGCGTAAACGAGCACGTTGTTCCAGGCGTAACCGACCTGACCGGTGATCAGACCGAACGAATCGATCTTGGTGCGGTTGCGCTGAGCGAGCAGCGCGCTGGTGTTGTCGCCGGTGAAGTCAGCCCAGTTGCCCTGGCCTTCGAGGCCGAACACCCACTGTGCGGACTGCCAGCGATAGCCGACCTGGCCACCGACGGTTCCGCCCGTGGCGTTGTGCGAACCTTCGCTGCCAACCAGCGGAGCAGTCTGATCCCAGCGCGTGCGAGCCGAAGCGCCGCCGCCGTTGATACCGATGTAGAAGCCGCTCCAGTCATAGACCGTGGCAATCATCGCAGGCGCCTTGGTGTAAGGACGCGCAGCGAGGTCAGCAGCCAGCGCCGGCGCAGTCGCGCTGATCGCGACAAGGCTCACAGCAGCAAGCAACAAATTCTTGTTCATTTGAATCCCGTTCCAGTTTCGTCGTTAGGCCCCCGGGCCGTGGCGACGTCATAACAGTGATCGACGGAATTGCTGTAACCTCGACGCAACAGTTCGCTCCAAAGGGCCCGGTTTCACTAATGAGTGTTTAGCGGCGCGTGCGCGGAGACCCTTTGAAACAAGAGTGTTCAGCGATTCCAGCGTTGGCCGTACAAATTGCATGGGGAACCCGCGTAACGACGTCGCAGGCACGATTCTGTGATGGGAAAAGCGACAAGCGTTTTCTCTCCGCATTGCCGCCACATTCTCGCCCGCGATCGCCACATTCACGTTCGGGTTCGTGCCGCACTTCCCTTACCGCCAGGGTGGAACACTCAAGGTCGGCGCGATTTCGACCGCCCTCTCCTCGCCTTGCTGCGCCAGATCATCACAGCGCAACAACGCGGCTTCATCCAACTGAAGATGCGGATCGCGCGCGCTGCGCCAGCTATCCCATGGCGAGGTCTCGCGCTTGGCGAGCGCGAGCAGATCACGCGCAAGGTTCACGCGCGCAAAGAACAGACCGGTCGTCGTCCCGTGGCCCAGATGCGCCGGATCCATCGCGCCGGATCGGCATCGTCTCCATGCCTCGATGCCGGTGATGAAGGCCGTCCGCGGCACATCGGTTGGCTCGAAATCGATTCCGAGACCCTCGCGATGCGGCTCGTCGATCTCGGCATCGACCAGAACCCAGCGCTGCCGCTCTGGCGCCCAATATTCGCACACCCAGTGATCGTGATAGGGGTGCCCGGCAAAGTACGTTGCGAAACCGCAGCGGACGCGGGCGGGCACGCCATGCTGGCGCAGAACCGCGCACAGCATCAGCGCGAAGTCCCGGCACGTCGCCAAGGCGCGGAACTCGCCCGGCCTCGCATGCGTCAGCGGCCGCGGATCGATCGCCAAAAGCTGATCCAGACGTTCGGACACCGGCAACGTGGCACGGCTCTGACCGGAAAACGCGGCGGTGTCGAAGCCCTGTCGCTCGATCCAGGCCTCGTGGATCAGCAGTCCCTGCAGGATGCGGCACAACGCCGGAACCTCTGGCGGCAAACCGTTGATCAAACTGGCATGAGCGCTGACATCGCTGAGCGCGCTGTGGCTGACGTAATAGGCGGGCGTTGCAATTTCACTCATCGGAGCCTGTTCACGAAGGCCGGCAAACCCCTGGCGATTTGCGCCTGCGGCACAATAAGCTTTTGGCACCCCGACGTGCCACTAAAAGTTGTGGTCGCTCCGATCGTCCTGTAACGTCGGTTCACATCTCCATCACCCCGGCCTTCTCATTCCATGTTCGCCCGCGTCCTGCTCCTTCTGGCCTCGCTGACCGTCACAGGCGCATTGCATGCAGAGCAGACGGCGGCCGAGAAAGCCGGATTTGCCCCCACGCTGACGATCTATCTTGCCAAGGGCGCACCCGGCGCGTGCGGACCGGGCTGCGATCGCTGGATCGCCATCGAGGGCGAGATCGACGCAAACGCGGCATCGCGCGTTCGCCGCTTCCTCGCCGGCGTCAAGGATACGCAGCGTCCGATCTACCTGCATTCGCCCGGCGGCAATGTGGAGCAGTCCTATGTCATCGGCCGGCTCCTGCGCAGCCGCAAGGCGCTCGCCCGCGTTGGCCAGACGATCGTATCAGCGTGTGCCGCAGGCACGCAGGTTGACGCTGCCTGCCTGAAGTCGAAGAACGCAGGCGGCGAGATCGAGGCCGAGCTCACCACCTATCATGCGATGTGCAACTCGGCCTGCGGCTACCTGTTTCTCGGTGCGACATCGCGCGAGGTGGCGCCCGACGCTGCCCTGGCGGTGCATAATTCCAGGCTCGTCTTTGCAATTCGCGGCCATCCACCCGAGGCGTTGCTCGCGGAATTCAGGCAGCATCGGACCGCAAGCGCCGACCGCGACCGCGCGGCCTATATCGCGGCGATGGGCATCAGCCGCGAGCTTGATGAGTTGATCCATACCGTGAAGTTCGAAGACCTCCATTTGCTGACGCGCGCCGAGCTCCACCGGTTCGGCATCGACACGCGTCCCCTGGCCGAAACCTCGTGGCGGCTGGAGAAGGCAACCCGGCCATACCTCCGCAAGGTCGCAACGCTGAAGAACGACAACGGCCCATCGTTCCGAACCATGGAATGGCGCCTGTACTGCGACAGCAAGAATCGCGTGCCACTGATGTTCGCGGCCGAGATCGACGAGGCGGCGAGCGGCCAGCACACCATCATGATGGCGGCAGACGCCGCTCCCACCGAGGAAGCCGGAGGACGTCCGGTGCGGTCAGGCAAATACGAAGTGTGGAGCGGCTCGCTCGATTTCGGCAAGTTCAGGGCGATCATGGCGTCCCGCGCGCTGCATGTGCGGGAGACCACGCAGAAGCCGGACGAAACGGCGGATACCGCAAAGTTCGACATCGACACCACGGATCTGCCTTCGGCCTGGACGCAGCTCGAGGACTCATGCCCGCCGGCGACGGCTGCTCCAAAGAGCCTCTGGCCGGCGATCCCCCAACCAAAAGCCAATGCGGCGCCGGCGCCGTGAGATTACCCTAGAGGTCGCGCTCAGCCTGCCGCCGCGATCCTCGCGCGGAACGTCTCCTGCCCCTCGACGATCTTGTCGATCAGCGCATCCAGCGCCCAGAAGCGCTCGCGGATGTCGAAGTCGACCGCCCGGCTCTCGATGCAGGAAAAGGTGCCGAGCCGCTGGTGATAGAGCTTTGCCAGCTTCGGATAGCCCATCGGCTCCGCCATCGCGGCAAGCGCCAGATACACCGAAAGCTCGTTCGCAAGCTGCGGATGCGTCTGGTGCTGCGTCATCAGCCATTTGTAGAGATCGGGATGGAAGTTCGTGAATACGCCAGTGAAGCCGGGAGCCCCCGACTTGATCGCATCGAAGGCGATCGCCGCGTTGGCATTGACGATGGTCAGCGGCGAGCCGCTGGTCAGCCGGACCCGGCGCTGCACGGTCGGCAGATCGCATGAGACGTCCTTGAGGATCGCAAAGCGGCCGCTGTCGGCGCAGAAGGCCAGCTCGTCGTCGGAGAGCAGCCGGCGGAACGGCGCCGGGCATTCATAGAGGCCGAGCGTCATGTCCTTGGGCAGCCGGTCGAGCAGCCAGGTCACATTGTCAGTGAAGTCAGTCCCCGCCGGATCGCGCGAGGCCAGACGGTTCGTCACCAGCACCAATCCGTCGACACCGGTCTTTGCGATCGACGAGAGCTCGGTCAGCTGATCCTCTCGGGACTCGCTGATATGGCCCGAGGCAATGACCGGAAGCCGGCCGGCCGCAGTCTTGGCGACAAAGCGCGCCAGCGCCACGCGCTCATCCAGCGTCAAGAACTGCATCTCGCTCGACTGGGCGACCGCGAACAGCGCGTCGGCACCACCCGCGATATACCACTCGATCAGCCGTTCGAGGCCGGCATAATCGATCGTGTTCGCTTCGGTGAACGGCGTCAGCATCACGGGAATGATGCCCTTGAGGGCGATGGTCACAGGAGGCTCCAAACAATGGCCGATATGGCCGGCGAACCTACCCCGAAAGTTCGTCGTTTCGCAAAGAGGTTCGGCGGACGAGATTCCTCTCTCCCGTCCTCGTTACGGACGCGTCGCCACTCGCACCTGTGTCATCGCAACCCCTGATATCGCGAGCAGCCCGCCGACAAGCAGTTTCGGCGTCATATGTTCGCCGAGGAACAGCACGCTCGATATCAAGGCGAACACGGGGAGCAGCAGGCCGAATGGCGCGACGCGCCCCATGGAGCAACGCCCGATCAGCCAGAACCAGAGGCCGAATCCGACGATCCCCCCGATGAAGATCGTGTAGGCGAGCGCCAGCCAACCACGTTCATCCGCAACGACAAGGCTCGCCAGCTGTCCATGTTCAAGCAGCAGCGACATCAACAGCACCTGGGGCACCGTGAGCAGCGACGACCACCCCATCAGCATCAGGGGATCAAACGGGCCATAGCGTTTGGTCAGGACGTTGGATACCGCGAACGCGAAAGCGGCTCCGACCACGAGCAGCAGCGGAAGTGCATTGGCCGACAGGCCCGGCCCCGCGGCCAGCACGGCCACACCGGCGAACGCGATCACGACGCCGGCGGAGGTGGTGAGCGACGGCTTCTCCGCGAGCAGCGGCCAGGCCAGCAAGACGGTAAACGGCGGGGCCAGCTGATATGCGACGGCCGACAGGCTTCCCGAGCCGAGTCCAAGGCCGACATAGAACAGCCCGAAGTTCAGTCCGCCGAGGAACAGCGAAATGGCTGCGACAGGCCCGAATTGTTGCCGCGTCGGCCGTCGCACGAAGGGAACGAGCAGCAGCGCGATGACCATAAAGCGCAGCCCGAGGAAGAACAGCGGCGGAAACTCCGTCACGCCGACCTTGATAGCCACGAACTGATACCCCCAGAGCAAGGGAACGGCGACGGCGCAGACGATCTGGGTCGTCGACATGGCGCCGTGTCTTTCAAGACCATTCGGTCCAGATATAGGCGCCCGAGTGGCGGAAGCGTCCATGGCGTGTTTACCTGATGAAGCGGTCGAGCAAAGCGTCAACGGTGGCTTGCGAAATGACCCGCGTCGGTGCCGTCTTTCCGACCACTCGCATGCCTTCGACGAAACAGATGATAATTCGGGCGGCACTCAAAGGCTCGACACCATCGGCCAACTTGCCCGCGGCCTTCGCACGGGACATTGCATCAGCCACCCTCGCCTCCATGGCTTTGAAAAAGCCCCCGATGCGACGATCAACCTCGGCATCGCGGCCAGCCAGCTCCATGGCCGTGGCGACCAGCAGGCACCCGCGCCGGCCATTGGCGCCGCTGTTGCGCTCAACGTAGCCCGCGAAGTACGCCCGCAAGCCGTCGATGGGCTCCCTGTCAGGGGCAAACTCGACGTCCATCCGAGCGATGGCATCGGCAATGTAGCGATCAAGCGCACGCAGGAACAGCGAGTGCTTGTCACCGAAGGCAGCGTAAAGGCTGCCGCGCGAGAGCTTGGTGGCCCGAAGAAGATCAGGCAGCGCCGTGGCGTGATAGCCGCGCGTCCAGAACACATTCATCGCGCGTTCCACAGCAGCCTCCGTGTCGAACGTCCGGGGACGGCCACGGGGCGATTGAACGGGGGTTGGGTGGCGCATAGGTACATTATAGACCAATCGGTCTATAATGGCAAATTACCGGATGAAGCGGCCATGCCTCGTAAAGCTTCGCAGTCAAACCGGAGGCGTGGTCGCCTGCAGGACGTCCCTGAACACGCCGAACTGCAATTTGAAGGCTTCAGGGCTATAATCCTGATAGTACCCCGCGGTTACCGCGACAACGAGATCAAGCTCCGGGACGATCCGGATCGACTGGCCACCTCGGCCCAGCGCAGCAATCGATTGGACGACACGCCCATTGAGCGGGGTGCTCCGCAGCCACCACAAATATCCATAGGACTGACCGCCGATCGCCTTGAGCTTCGCTGTGGTCGACGCCTCGATCCATGCCTTGGATACGATTTGCCGATCGTTCCAGCGGCCTCCCGCGAGGACCAGCTGGCCGATTTTCGCCATGTCGCGCGGCCGCAGGCGCAATCCACCTCCGGCATCGCTGTCACCCTTCACCCTGCTCCACTCGAATTCGCTGATACCCAAGGGATCGAACAGCGTCGTACGTGCAAAATCATCGAGCGGACGGCCGGTGGCCTTTCGCACGATCGCCGAGATCAGCGTGAGCGCACCGGTGTTGTAGAAGAACCCCTGCCCGGCGGGTGCGGTCACGGGAAGACCGAGGACGTAACGAGCGGGATCCTGCGCCATATGCATGCGGTCTTCGTCGTTGTCGCCACCTGTCGCCGGAGTTGCCTCCACCCACCTCAGGCCCAGCGACATGGTGAGGAGGTGTGAGAGGAGGATGCGATCCTTGTCCGGGGACCGCAGGTCGGACAATTCGGGGAAGAAGCTGAAGACCGGTTCGTCGATGCTGCGTATCAGGCCCTGATCAATCGCAATCCCGATGACGAGCGACGCGACGCTCTTTGAGCATGATTTCTGGTTATGCAGCGTATCGGCGTCGAAGCTGATGTCCGTGACCCGAACGCCGAAGAAGCGACTGGGAACCTCATCAGATCCCCTAAAGTATCGCTCGAACGCCAGTCGGCCGTGACGGGCGACCAGCACGGCATGAATGTTGGCGCCAGAGCTTTCGAGCCGATCAGCCATCCCGCCCAGCGCGGCCTGGTTGATGTCGTTGTCTTCGTTGGCAGACGCAACGGACCAGCCGTCCTCACGCCTCGCCGGCGCGGCACAATTGGCCTGAGAAGCAGCCAAGACCGGCGTCGCGGCGATCGGCGTCAGGGCTGCCCCGCCAAGCAGGGACATGAATTGCCGACGTCTCATGCGGCTCTCACTTGACCTGTCTTCGCTCGCCGTACGGTCGCGCCACTCACCGATCGGCAAGACTTATGCTACGGGTTGTAGTATTAATCAACCTCAACTGCAACGATGGGGCTGACGCGCCTGCAGGCTCTATCACCCTGCCCGCACTGTGCGCATCCGCGACCAAGCCCTCACCCCGGCATGTAGACCACGAGTTTCCGCGCGGGATCGTCATTGGCCTGAAAGCGCGTTGGGCCAGCAGCGGAAGTTGATCGCAGGGATCACGCCTCCCCGTTTGGCAGCCCGGCGCGGCGCAATGCGTCGCACATCTTCTCGCGATAGGATGGCGCGAAGCACCACATTTTATAGTAAGCGTCTGCTTCGCGTAACGTGAAGCCGGGCTTCAATCTCAGCAATGCCGCCACATGAGCCGCGGCTTCATCCGTCCGGTCGAGGAATGGCAAGGTGTAGGCCATGTGCAGATGGCTGATCCATAGCTGCTCGACATAGGATTGGCGGAACGCGTCGAACGCCTTCGCGTAGTCACCATGCGCAAAGGCCCGTTTTGCGGGCGCCCACCACCACCACCGTGGGGTGCTGGGGCCCGTCAGCGCGATGCCCCTTTCAGCGAGCGCCACACCCTCATCCCAGAAACCCGCATAGGCCATGAGGTTGCCGAGCGGCCCGAGATTCTGCGGATCATAGGGGTTGAGCTCGATCGCGCGCCTCGTCTCGATGCGAAGCAAATCGGGTTGGCCGGCCATCCAGGCGGCTCGGGCAACGAGTCCGCGCACGAATGCATCATGCGGTGCAATTTCAACAGCGCGGTTTGCCGCTTCAACCGCAAGGTCGGCCAGATAGAGGCGTTGCTCTACGCTGCCGATCTCTCCGGTCGACGTGGGAAAGCCCCAGGTCCTCTGGCTGTTGAACACGAGAACGAGAGCAGCCCACGCAGCGGCGTTTCGCGGTTGGTCGCGCGTCAGCCGTTCCAGGCACTCGCGCGCTTTCGCGACAGGCTCGAGGACGGTTGCGTCCGTCGGAATCCCGATCACACCCTGGACGATGCACACTCGTATGGCGTCAGCTCCGAACTCGGCTTGCTCTGGATGCGCTTGTATTCCGCAGCGCCGATGGCCCCCCAATAGCTCCCGATCATGGCGCTTGCCTGCCCGGACAGCTCGTCCTGAATGGCCAGCAGGTTGGACGGGTTCACGTTGACCCTGAAGGTCTTGCTCCAAACCTGCGCGCCGGTCCGCGTGTCGGACAGATGAATATCGACGCGCGTTAGCTCGCCGTCTTGTCGCAGATTGCCCTCAACCAGATAGTCCACGCCGAGTGCCCGGCCAATGTCAGCCGAACTTTCAAAACGGTCCTTGTAGGATTTGGTCACGTTTCGGGTGAGCACCCGCAGCTCGCCGAAACGACCGAGCGCAGCGACGATTTGCTGCGTCAGGCCGTCCGCAAGCGTATGACCCCTGTCGCCAGCGGCGTTCGTCTCGAAGGGCCAGACGGCGACAGTCGGCCCCGCCGAAACGTCACGCGCAATCCCTGCGGTCTGCTCCGGCAACACGATCATGTAGCCGCGCCGGGCGACGGTACGAACCAGATCGCGGCCGGATTCGCCGAGCACGCGGCGAATATCGGAGACACACTGCGTAAGGGAATCCTCCGTGACGCTTAAGCCTGGCCAATTGGTGGCCAGCAACTCGTCCTTGGAAACAACCCGCCCTGCGCTTTTCACGAGATGCCGGAGGACATCGAATGACCGGTGCCGTAAATCGACGCGCGCGCCGGTCCCGTCGCGCAATTCCTCCTGTCGAAGATCGAGGGTCAAATCGGCAATCTGCACCAGATCCGGAGCGCTCAGGCCGCCTGATTTGACGTCTTGAGGACGAATATTCACGTCTTGCTCCGGTAGCGGACAAATTGTTTGGCTTGCATCGAGAGTGCACCCGGCCGGTTACGCTTGCAAGCACGATAGCCTGCGCGGGCATCATTCGAATTTCAGAACAGTTTCGGAGTAATTCGCCGTGATTTCAGGACGGCTGGCTGTCGGCCGCCTATGAATTCATCCTCACTGATTGCGGAAACGCCCGAAAAAAGGCCGCCAAAGCGATGGCGGCGCGGACTGCGGATGGATCGAGGAGTTCAAGATGGTTGGGTGGGTTGTGCTGATCACCGGCGGATTGACCGGCATTGGACGCGCTGCTGCCATTGCTTTCGCAAAGGAAGGCGCGATCGTGGTCGTGGCTGGACGACGTGAGGAAGCCGGCGCAGAACTCGTCGAGCACCTCCGTACGTTCGGTCCAGAAGCCGCGTTCATCAACGCGGACGTTCGCGGGGAGGATGACGTTCAGGCGATGATCGACAAGACCGTCGCACGGTTCGGTCGCCTCGACATCGCCGTCAACAATGCGGGCACGGAGGGTACGCCCGGTCCCATCACCGAGCAAACCCCAGAGACCTACGCTGCGACCTTCGATACCAACGTGCTTGGCGTGCTCCTTTGCATGAAGCACGAGTTGCGCGTGATGCGATCACAGGCATTCGGCAACATAATCAACATCTCGTCGACCATGGGCAGCCGGGGCGCGCCGAACGCCTCGCTTTATGTCGCGAGCAAACATGCAGTCGAAGGGCTGACCAAATCCGCCGCACTCGAGGCTGCTGCTTTCGGCGTGCGCGTCAACGCCGTTGCGCCCGGCCCCGTCGACACGGCGATGCTCGATCGCTTCACCGGCTCTGATGACCGCAAAGCGGGATTGCTCGCGGGCGTTCCGCTTCGGCGAGCAGGCCGCCCCGAAGAGATCGCGGACTCGATCGTCTTCCTTGCGTCCGACAAGGCCTCGTTCATCACCGGCCAGATCATCAGCGTCAACGGCGGCAAAACCGCCAGCTGATCGACATGGCAGCCAGTTTTTTCTCAACCGCAAGCTAAGGAAGCACGTCATGTCAGGAAAATTGGAAGGCAAGACCGCACTCGTCACCGGAGGCTCTCGCGGCATAGGCGCCGCCATCGCGCGGCGGCTGGCCGCGGACGGCGCAAAGGTGGCCATCACCTACACGAGAGGGACTGATGCTGCTGGCGCCGTCGTCAAGGCGATCGAAAGTGCAGGCGGCAAGGCCGTCGCGATCCGGGCGGACGCGACCGATCCCGAAGCCGTACAGGCGGCGGTCGAGAAAACCGTGAGTGCGCTCGGCAGGCTCGACATTCTCGTGAACAATGCGGGCACCGCGATCCCCAAGAAGTTCGAGGAGACCACGCTGGCGGAACTCGATCAGGTTATCAACCTCAACATACGCGGCGTATTTATCGCCACGCAGGCCGCGTTGAAGCTGATGAACAACAATGGCCGCATCATTTCGATCGGTTCGTGTGTCGGCGAACGCATGATGACCCCGGGGCTGGTGCCATACTCGGCAACGAAAAGCGCGATCCGGATGTTCACACAAGGGCTCTCGCGCGAGGTCGGCGACCGCGGCATCACCGTCAACAACATACAGCCCGGGCCGATCGACACTGATCTGAATCCGGCCGCTGGGGATTGGGCTATCCCGCAGAAGGCCGCCACGGCGCTGAATCGCTATGGGACAACGGAAGAGGTTGCCGCGCTGGTCGCATTCGTCGCCAGCCCCGAAGCATCCTATATCACCGGCGCGAACCTTACGGTGGACGGCGGCACGAACGCCTAGTGACTGCTCAGGGTGGCCCCGACAACTCAGGTCCTGGCCACCCAGCGACCGCTCAGATTGCGCCCTCACACCGGCGTATAAATCACGAGCTTCAGTGCCGGATCGTCATTGGCCTGAAAGCTGGCGTGCTCGAAATGCAGCACGCCCTTTGTGGGGTGGGTCATGGTCTTGCGGCCCGACAATGTGCCGTGCACCTCGTGCGCGCCCCACCATTTGACGAACTCGGGACTGCCCTCGCGCAAGCGCGTCAGCAGTTCGGCAAAGGCGGGATCGCCGGCCCAGACGTCGTGCGTGGCGCGAAACATCGCGACCATGCGCTTGGCGACGTCAGCCCAGCCCGCGCCGTAGGATTTCCGGGTCTTCTTGTTGGTCATCATCAACAGCAGTGTGTTGCGATCCTCTTCCGGCAGCCGCCCGAACGCGAAGATCTCCTCGGCCGCCTCGTTCCAGGCCAGCACGTCCCAGCGCCTGCCCGTAATGTAGGCCGGATGCGGCAGGCTCTCGACCAGGCGCCGAATGGCCGGCGGCACCACTTCGCGGGTGAAGGGGCCCCGCGCGCCGTCGCGCGCGAGGTCCTTGAGGTGCGCGTGCTCGGTCTTGCTCAGGCGCAGCGCACGCGCCAGCGCATCGACCGTCGTAACCGACGGGCTGACGGTGCGCCCCTGCTCGAGGCGGATGTACCAGTCGACCCCAATGCCGGCGAGCTGCGCCACCTCCTCGCGCCGCAGCCCGGCAGTACGCCGCCGCTGGCCTGCCGGAAGGCCAACGGTCTTCGGCGACAGTTTTTCGCGGCGGGAGCGGAGGAAGTCGCCGAATTCGACGCGGCGGGGGTCGGCCATGATGTGTTCCGATGATGGAGGGCCTCAGGAATACTAGGATAATACCAGGCCTTCTTGTCCCTTCAAGATCGCAGCATATGCGTATCACCCATCCTTGAGGTGAACATCATGAAAGCTGCCGTACTGAAATCCTTCGGATCTCCGCTTGCGATCGAGGACGTCCCTGCCCCGGTGCTTGGCACCGGCGAGGTCATCGTCGACATCGTTGCGACCCGCGTGATCTCCTATACGAACGAGGTGTTGAGCGGCGAACGCAAATACGCGCTGGACCTGCCCGTCGTCCCCGGCGCGGGCGGGGTCGGCCGCGTGCGCGCGATCGGCCCGGACGCGACCAAACTCGCAATCGGCGACTGGGTGCTGTGCGGACCGACGGTGCGCGCGCGCGACGACGCGATCGCGCCCGACATCCATTTGCAGGGCGTGAGCGCCCGCGGCGAAGGCGGCATGCGGCTGCAGAGATATTTTCACGACGGCTCGTTCGCCGAGCAGATGCGCCTGCCGACGGAGAACGTGACGCGGCTCGGCCAGATCAGTGCAGCTGAGGCCGGCCAATGGTGCGCGCTGGGCAACATGCTGGTGCCGTATGGCGGCTATCTGGCTGCCAAACTCCAGCCCGGCGAGACCGTACTGGTGAGCGGCGCGACCGGCAATTTCGGCAGCGCCGCGGTGGCGGTGGCGCTGGCGATGGGCGCGGCCTGCGTCATCGCGCCGGGCCGCAACGAGGCGATGCTGGCGGAGCTCGTGCGCCGTTACGGCGAACGCGTGAGGCCGGTGAAGCTGACCGGCAACGAGGCCGACGATTGCGCGCGCATGAAGCGCGCCGCACCCGGCCCGATCGATTGCGTGCTCGACATCATGCCGCCTTCGGTCGCGACGACGGTGGTGCGCGCCGCCATCATGACGGTGCGCCCCTACGGCCGCGTCGTGCTGATGGGCGGCGTCAACATGCAGGGCGGTCCGGGCCTCGAGCTGCCCTACAACTGGATCATGCGGGAATGCATCACCATCCACGGCGTCTGGATGTATCCGGCGGATGCGGCCGTCCGCCTGATCGCGCTGGTGCGCGCAGGGCTCCTGCGCCTCGATCACTATGAGATCAGCGACTTCGATCTCGACCACGCCAACGAGGCCGTGGCCTATGCGGCCGCCAACGCCGGCGCGTTCAGCATGACGACGATCCGGCCCTAGATGGCCTCGAGGCGGCGGCGACGCGCGATCGCCGCCGTTCTGCCTGCGATGTCAGAGGGCTGCGTCGCCTCACCCCTGATGTAGCCGGCCGCGGCCGCTACTGTGCATGGGGTTGTTTTGGGCTTTTGGTTATTCGAGCTCGATAACGCTATTCGAGCTCGATGACTTGGCCGTTCGCCAGCGACACGCGCCGGTCCATGCGGCCGGCGAGCTCCATGTTGTGGGTCGCGATCAGCATCGACACCTTGGTCGCCTTCACCAGCTGCATCAGCGCCTGGAACACATGGTCGGCGGTGTGCGGATCGAGATTGCCGGTCGGCTCGTCCGCCAACAGCACGCGCGGCGCATTGGCGACCGCACGCGCGATCGCGACGCGCTGCTGCTCGCCGCCCGACAGCTCCGCAGGACGATGCGTGATGCGGTCGCCGAGGCCGAGATAGCCCAGAATCTCTTTTGCGCGCTTGACGCTCTCGGACTTCTTCAGGCCGCGGATCATCTGCGGCAGCATGACGTTCTCCAGCGCCGAGAATTCCGGCAGCAGCCGGTGCGACTGGTAGACGAAGCCGATGTCGCTGCGGCGCAGCTGGGTGCGCTCGATATCGGGCAGCTGCGAGGTCGGCGCGCCGTTGACATAGACCTCGCCGGAGTCGGGCGCCTCGAGCAGCCCAGCAATGTGCAGCAGCGTCGACTTGCCCGAACCCGACGGCGCCACCAGCGCGACCGACTGCCCCGCCCACAGCGCCAGCTTGGCGTTGTCGAGGATCGTCAGCGCCGCTTCACCCTGGAGGTACTGCCGCCTTATCTCGTGGAGATAAATGACCGGTACATCCTCAGCCCCCTGCTGCTGCTCCATCAGCCCCTCACTCGTAGCGCAGCGCTTCGACCGGATCGAGGCGCGCGGCGCGCCACGACGGGTACAGCGTCGCCAGGAACGACAGCGTCAGCGCCATGATGACGACGGCCGTGGTTTCGCCGACGTCGATCTCGGCGGGCAGTTTCGACAGGAAGTACAGCTCCGGCGAGAACAGCTCGGTACTGGTCAGCCAGGACAGGAATTGCCTGATCGATTCGATGTTGAGACAGATCACGAGGCCGACGAAGAAGCCGACCAGCGTGCCGACCACGCCGATCGAGGCGCCCGTGATCAGGAAGATTCGCATGATCGAGCCCTGCGAGGCGCCCATCGTCCGGAGGATCGCGATGTCGCTGCCCTTGTCCTTCACCAGCATGATCAGGCCGGAGACGATGTTGAGCGCCGCGACCAGCACGATCATGGTCAGGATCAGGAACATCACGTTACGCTCGACCTGGAGCGCGTTGAAGAAGGTCGAGTTGCGCTGCCGCCAGTCGACCAGGAACACCGGCCGGCCCGCGGCCTCCGTCACCGATTTGCGGAAGGCGTCGATCCTGTCGGGGTTGGTGGTGAACACCTCGATCGAGGTGACGTCGCTGCTGCGGTTGAAATAGGCCTGCGCTTCGGCGAGCGGCATGAACACGAATCCGAGGTCGTATTCGGACATGCCGATCTCGAACACGGCGACGATCTTATACGGCTTGATGCGCGGCGTCGTGCCCATCGGCGTCACCGCGCCCTTCGGCGCCACCAGCGTGACGCTGTCACCGGCATGCAGCGACAGCTGGTCGGCGAGCCGGCGGCCGATCGCAACGCCCTGCCCATCGTCAAAGCCCTCGAGCGAGCCCTGCTTGATGTTCTTGGCGATGGAGGTGAGGTTGTTGAGGTCGTCGGAGCGGATGCCGCGCACCAGCACGCCCGAGGCATTCCAGGGCGAGGACGCCAGCGCCTGGCCATCGACCACGGGGGCCGCCAGCCGGATGCCCTGGACCTGGCTGATGCGCTCGGCGACGTCCTTCCAGTCGGTCAGCGGCGATTCCAGCGGTTGGACCAGGATATGGCCGTTGAGGCCGAGGATCTTGTCGAGCAGCTCTTTCCGGAAGCCGTTCATCACCGCCATCACGATGATCAGCGTCGCGACGCCGAGCATGATGCCGAGGAACGAGAATCCGGCGATGACCGAGATGAATCCCTCCTTGCGCCGCGCCCGCAGATAGCGGGCCGACAGCATCCACTCGAAGGGCGCGAACGGCGCAGTTTGGACGGTTTCGGTCATGGTTTCATCCATCGCTCGATAATCCCATGATTCGGGGTCAATTGTGGCCGGATTGGCGGCCGCGATATCGGGCGATGAACAATATTCAGCCGACCAAGCGCGCGACCGCGTCCGCAGGCGACATGGTCTCGCGGGAGCCGTCACTGCGCTTCTTGATCTCGACCTTGCCGTCGGCCAGGCCCTTCGGCCCGATCATGATCTGCCAGGGGATGCCGATGAGGTCGGCGGCGGCGAATTTGGCGCCGGCGCGCTGGTCGGTGTCGTCATAGAGCACGTCGACACCCTTGGCGGTGAGCTCGGCATAGAGCTTCTCGCAGGCGCCATCGACGGCCGCGTCGCCCTGCTTGAGGTTGAGGATCGCGACGCGGAACGGGGCCACCGCCTCCGGCCATTTGATGCCGGCATCGTCATGGCAGGCCTCGATGATGGCGCCGAGCAGGCGCGAGACGCCGACGCCGTAGGAGCCGCCATGGATCGGCACGTCGACACCGTCGGGGCCCGCCACCATCGCCTTCATCGGCTCGGAATACTTGGTGCCGAAATAGAAGATCTGGCCGACCTCGATGCCGCGGGTGTTCACGCGCTTCTCGGCCGGCACCTCCTGCTCGAAGCGGGCGGGATCATGGACGTCTTCCGTCGCGGCATAGACCGAGGTCCACTGCTTGATGATCGGCGTCAGATCGCTGTCATAGTCGACGTCCTCGCCCGGCACCGGCAGATCCAGCACATCGCGATTGATGAACACGCCGGATTCGCCGGTCTCGGCGAGCACGATGAACTCGTGGCTGAGATCGCCGCCGATCGGGCCGGTCTCGGCGCGCATCGGGATTGCCTTCAGCCCCATGCGCGCGAAGGTGCGCAAATAAGCGACGAACATCTTGTTGTAGGCGACGCGCGCCGCGGCCTCGTTCAGGTCGAAGGAATAGGCATCCTTCATCAGGAACTCGCGGCCGCGCATCACGCCGAAGCGCGGACGCTGCTCGTCGCGGAATTTCCATTGGATATGATAGAGATTCAGCGGCAGGTTCTTGTAGGACTTCACATACGCGCGGAAAATCTCGGTGATCATTTCCTCGTTGGTCGGCCCGTACAAAAGCTCGCGCTTGTGGCGGTCGGCGATGCGCAGCATCTCCGGACCGTAGGCGTCATAGCGGCCGCTCTCGCGCCAGAGGTCGGCGAGCTGGAGCGTCGGCATCAACAGTTCCAGCGCGCCGGAGCGGTCCTGCTCCTCGCGCACGATCTGCTCGATCTTCTTCAGCACCCGGAAGCCGAGCGGCAGCCAGGCGTAGATGCCGGCGGCCTCCTGCCGGATCATGCCAGCGCGCAGCATCAGACGATGCGAGACGATCTCCGCCTCTTTCGGATTTTCCTTCAGGATGGGCAGAAAGAACCGCGACAACCGCATGGCAATACTCTGGGAATCAGTGAGGACTTGCAGTGAAACCGGATTGGGAGCGAAAACACAAGGCCGGGAATGAGGAAAAGCCGCTAACACGACGGAATTCCTGTCATTTCTCCGTCGACTTCAGGTTCAACTTGAACCGCATCGGACCTTACGGCGGTGAGACGTCGAGGTCGTCCTCAAGGGTGATCCTCTCGAAATCTGTAACCAGCGCGTCGATCCGCACGTGCCAGCGGCCAGCAAAGGGCAATTCGACCTTGCGCACGTGCCAATAGCCGTCGGGTCCAAGCTTGGCATCGCGCTCGATCGGCTCGATCCCGCGCTCCGGCAGGCTGAGCGTCAGCGTCGCCTCCTTGGCCTTCAGCGGCGTCGCCTCGCCGGTCATGAGCTGGAGCACGAAATCGTCCATGCCGGGCTTGCCCGGGGACACCAGCACCTGGAACATCGCCTTATCGCTGTGGATATGGATCGCCAGCGGTGTCTCCGGCACGATCGTCCGTGGCGGCGGCGTGAAGCGCCAGCCGGCGACGACGGCGAAAATGCCGAGCGCAGCCCCGCATTCCAGCAGGATCGAACGTTTGAGCGCGATCGCCGCCGCGGGATCCTTCGCCAGCGCCGGCGTCCATCTGGTGCGATTGAGCGCAGCCAGCACCAACAGGGACAGGACCAGGGCCAGCTTGACCGAGAGGATGAGGCCGTAAGCGGTCTCTATCAACGCCGACAGCGTTTCGAGCTGGATGATCGCAAGCATAAGCCCGGTCAGCGCCAGCGCCGCGACCACGGGCATGGCAATGCGCGAGAAGCGCTTCAGGAGTGGCAGCACGGCCGGCGTCGGCTTCGATACCAGCACTGCCAGTGGCGCCAGCGCGCCAATCCAGAAAGCGACAGCGAGGCCATGGAGGAAGACCGCAGGTCGTGTCAGCACCTCGGGCGACGCCGTTGCCGCGTGTCCGGTCATCGCCAGCGACAGGCCGACACCGGCGAACGCGATCGCCGCAAACACGCGCGCGTACCATGCTCGGCCCAGCGCGATCAGCCCCAGCAGCATCGCGGCGATGGCGACGAGCAAGGCAGGGCCGGCACTGGTCGCAAATGCGATGCTCCAAGGCGCCATCGTCACAACCGCTGCCAATGGCAGACCGAGGAGATCGAGGCCCAGCACGCCAAGAGATAAGACCGCGCTCGGGATGCCGATGAGCAGCGCCGCGCGCGGCACGCCCATGCCCGCCATCGACCACGCGATCCAGCGGCCAAAGAACACGCCGCCGACACCGACAAACAGCCCGAGATAGACACCGATCCGCGATATCAAGATCAGCGCGTTCAGCCGGCCATCGCCGTCGGACGGGGGCTGCGTCGCTGTCGGCGCACCGACGGAAAAGATCACCGATCCAGCCACCGGATGGCCATCCTGCGAGATCACCCGGTAACTCACGACGGCCGTGCCCTGCGGCAGGTCCGGTGGCATTGTGACAGAAATGCCCTCGCCCGATGTCGTGACGCGCGCATCGTCGCGCGCCCTGCCCGCCCCGTCGATCAACTGGATCGCGCCCGGGGTCACCGCCTCGTTGAAACGCAATTCCACCGCCTTCGGCGCGCTCGCAAGGATACTGCCGCTCGCCGGCTCGACCGAAATCAGCGCCGCATGCGCCGACGCGCGTGCCGGAATGCCAACAAGGAAGAGCAGCGTGACGAACGCAGCGAGAAAACGCATTACGGCTTGGGCAGCAGTTTCACGCCAGGAGCCGGCGACTTGTCTTCACGCGAATGCGCTGCGCCCTCCGCCGGGATTTCAATCCAGCGGCTGACACCCTTCTCGCATTCCTGCACGACAGGGAAATACAGTGTCGTGTTCGGCTTCAGGTTATCGGTGAGGAAACCGCTGACGACGAACTCGTCGTAATTGTGGTCCGGCAGCTTGCCGCCGGACCAGACAACTTCCTTCACGCCCGAGGTCAGCTTGTTGCCGTGATAGTCGTATGCGCTGGAATACTGGCCCTCGACGACATCGACACTCCAGCCGGCTTTCGGCATCGGCTTCACGGCGATCACGCCTTCGGGAATCTGTACGCGCAGCTTGACGGTTGCCGAGCCGGAACAGCCATGCGGCACGGCGAAGACGGCCTTGTAGGATGCACCGACCGTGGCCTGCTTTCCCTCCAGATACACATGGGCTGCTGCCGGCGATGCCGCGAGTGCAGCTATCAGGATCAGCCAGGGTGTCTTCGACATGCTCTATCTCCCGGAGTTTAGATCACCCGCGTCACATCTTCATTCCCGAATGATCGGGCATTTTCTTCATCATCATGCCTCCGCCAGCGGGCGCCTGGGCACCCACGCCCTGGACGTCGAGCGCGACCGAGACCTTGCCTGCCTTCTCGAACTCGAGTGTAACCGGTACCTTCTCGCCCTGCTTGAACGGGCCCTTGAGCTCCTGGAGCATCAGATGATTGCCGCCGGGCGCGAGCTTCACGGTCTTACCAGGCTCGATCACCAAGCCCTTGTCCAGTGGGCGCATCTTCATGACGCCGTTGTCCATGGCCATTTCATGGATCTCAGCCTTGCCGGCGATCTCGGCGGACACGGCGACGAGCTTGTCGGGCGCCGTGCCCTTGTTTTCGATGGTCAGGAAGCCGCCTGCGACTTTCGCGCCTCCAGGGGTTGCCCGGCTCCAGGCCTGCGAGATGACGAGGTCGCCAGCCTTGACGTCGTCGGCGCGGACGGGCGCCGCGATCGTGACGGCCGAGAGAACCGCGAGCGCGAAGAGAGTTGAGAGCTTGTTCATGTTGATTGCCTTTCTTGTCGCCGTTGAGAGTGTCCCACCCCTCAGAACGTATACTTGCCGGCGAGAACGAAAGTTCGTCCCGGGAACGGATGGAACAGGAAGTATTGCGCATTGAACAGATTATCGATGCCGAAATCGAACGCGAAGTTCTGCGTCGCCTTGTAGTGGATTTTGGCATCCACGACCAAGTAACTATCGAACGACTGATATACTCGCGCGATAGAGTCGGTGTTGTCGAGCGTGGAATATTGCTTGCCGCTGTAGCGGGCAGCGACCGTATAGGCCCAACTTTCGTTCGGCCGATAGGTTACGCCGAACTTGGCGCGCCAATCGGGGACGAAGGGCACGCGCTTGCCGATCACTGACGTCGGCAGGCCTGTAACAGGATCTTTTCCGGCCCAGCCTGCATCCGCCAGGATACGAGAGTCGACATAGGTGAGACTGCCGAACAATTGGAGGCCCGTAAGCAGGACATTGTCCTTCTCGGCCGAGAGTTCGACGCCCTGCATGCGGATTGCATCTACATTGCTGATGACTGTCACCGCGCTCTGCTGACCACCTGCCGTGACCAGATTGGTCTGGGAAATGATCGCGTTGTTCGTCCGCTCCCAGAACAAGGTCAGGCTCGCTCTGCCATCGCTCCACTTTCGTTCGACATTTAGCTCGGTGTTGTAGTCATGCTCAGGCTTAAGAAACGGATTGGCGAAGGTCGCAACTCCGTTGACCGAAATATTTTGATAGAGCTCGGTGACGGTCGGATACCGATAGGCCTCGCCGAAATTCGCGGTAACGTTCCAATCCTTGTTGGGGTCGAACGACAATGACGCTTTCGGCGAGAAATTCGTCGCATTGAGGCCAGGCTGGTTCTGGGGCACCAATGTGACCACCGGGACGGGCACGCTCACCGTCCCCGTGCCGGAAGCCACGGTCGAATTGACATTATAGCCGTCGAGGGCATGCCAGTTCTCCAGACGTCCTCCCAAGGTGAGCTTCCAATTTGGCGTGATCCTCCAGGCGTCCTGCAGCCACAGCGCGTCCGTTCGTGTCTCTCCGACGCCGGTGGTGAAGAGCTGGCCATTCCCGGTCGATGGAGCCGCGAACCATACATTCGAGAGATAGACTGGATTCTCGAGCCGGTACCGATCGGCATGGACTCCGAAGCTGACCTCATGGGCACCATCGACGCCGAGCGGCCGCCAGATTCCCTTGGCGTCCGCGTTCTGCCAGTTGGTGCCATCCATTCGCGTCACTTTGCCGTTTAGCGAGTAGCCGAGGCCAGGGGATGGCACCACGGTATAGGGATTGAGCAGTGCATCCTGGAGATAGTTGTAGCTCGAGGCCGATAGATCGAAATCAAAAGTCCCTCTGGTATCGCTCTTGAGCGTGACCGCATTGCTGATGTGGGTTTGATCCCAGGTGTACTTGTTGCTGGCAAAGCCGGTCAGGCCAGCGAAGGTCGGCAGACCGGTCACGCTGGATTTCAGATAGGTCTGAGGATCCGACGTCTGATGATTGTTCCAGACGCCGAACGAGTACGTGGCTTGCACCAGAGGAGAGACATCGTAGGCAAGCCGAAGATTGCCCGAGGTCTGCTGCGAATGCGCGAGCGTGCCTGCTCCGACCACGTCCGCAATCTGGCCCGTCTTGTTGAGGGCCAGATAGCCGCCCGTCGTTCCCGCGGGAAGGCTGCCGTTGGTCACATACGACAGCGGCTGCTGGTAGCTATCGAGATGGTTTGCGCTGATGAGCCATGAGAGCTTGCCGTCGCGATTGCCCGCAGCGGCGCTGGTCTGGCTCGTCACATACGTGTCCTTGGTGCCGTATTGGTTCCACGGCATCACCGAGACCGTTTCCTTGGCCACCGCGAACGGCTTGTCCGGCATCTTCGACGTGATCAGCAGAACGCCGCCGATGGAATTGCCGGGATAGGCGGCAGCGAAGGGGCCGTTGAGGAAATCGATCCGCCCGATCGCCTCAGGTGAGATCAGATTCCACTTCGGCGAGGCGCCGGAATTGTTGTTGCCGATCAGGGCCGAAATCAACAGGTCGTCATAGTAGATTAGCGTCCGAGCACTTGAGTTCAGGCCCCAGCTTCGGGTCGCAAGCACGGCCTGGTTGTCACCATCGTTGCGCTTTCGCACGAACAGGCTCGGCATGTATTTGACGGCGTCCTCGGGGTCCTTGAGGTTGATGGTCTCGTCGACCTCCTTCGCCGTAATGCTGAAGGAACGTTGCGGCAACTGATAGCGCACCACTGCCGCGGGTTGATCAAACGACGCCCGGGCGCTGCTCGGCCCCTCATTGGTCGAGGCGACCGAAGCCAGCCGCTCGACCGCGGGCCTTGCCTGATTTCTCCTGGCGCCGGCGGTTTGTACCGGCTTACGCGGCTTCGGTTTCACCGACGCGGGAGCATCGACGTTTACGGCTGGCAGTTCTCTCGGACTGCTTTGGGCAAAGGCTCCGCTCGGCGAGGCAAGCAGCGCTGCCTGAACGGCAACGACGCTCACGCCGCAACGGGCATGACGGGGTAACATGGTTGCATTCCTGACGCCGGCTGTCGCACCGGCCAATCGACAACATCAATCGCCAGCGGATCGACCGCAGCGATCACGAGGGTCGTCAGGAAAAACGCGGAGGTCCCCGAGCCTGGGCGCTAGAGCCCTTGTGGGCGGAGAGAACGGATGCACCTGCCTCATGCCACGCCACGCGCTCAGCATGGCGAAGCGGAACGGAGAGCGCCGCGTGCGGTGGCGAATCGAGAGAGGCGCTGGCCTGGGCGAGACAACACAGCGCGCAGGCACCGGAATGCGCGATCGGCGAGCCGCCCTGGTCGTTAGGGGCGCCCTGCTCGCTGACACTATGGCAGATGGTGCCTGCACCAACGGGATCGGCAACGGCTTGGCCGGCCGCCCAGCACGCGGCAATCGGCGCCAGCACCTGCATCACCAAGGCGAGCAGGACAACCGGTAGGAATTTTTGCAGCCGTGCGCGCATCCGCCGAACCATTCGTTCGCCGTCTAACTAAACACCACGCCTGTCCCGAGTCGAGATCGCATCGCCAGCCTTGTCGGCCCCGCGCAATTTTCTCGAAAAATGTTTTCAGAGGGTCCCCCGTTTCGAGCGATGTCCGGCATTTGAGGCAGCTGCATCGCCCGGCCATATCCACAGAATTCTTATACTTGTCATATACTTACGACCCCCACAGCCCGATCGTTTCGTCAACTGCTCGAATTTTGAACAATCGTTGCCGAAAATGATGACAAGTGAGAAAAGTTGATCTAGCATCCCTCTTGCTCAGGCTGGCCGTGAGGTCGAAGTCTGGTGGTCCAAGTCTCGGGAGGAGCCCCTGGCGCGCAAAACGCAGCGTCGCCCCGTCAATCAAGAGCAAATCTTAGAATCGGGGATAATAGGGTCGACACAATTTTTGAGCGGGGCTAGGGCCCCGCTCTTTTTTTGTCTATGCGGCTGATGAGCCGATGGGTGCCACTCCCAATCCGATCGAACAGAGCTTTGAGCTCGCAGCCTCGCGTTGCGTCGATTTCACGCCCTTCGTCTACCAGCGGCTGTTCGATGAGCATCCCGAGACGCGAACGATGTTCCGCACGCAGGGGAGCGAGCTCGTGATGGGATCGATGCTCGCATTGACGATCGAGGCGATCCTCGACTTCGCGGGCGAGCGCAGCGGGCATTTCAGGCTGATCGCCTGCGAAGTCGCCTCGCATGACGCCTACGGCACGCCACGCGAGCTGTTCATCGCCTTCTTCGGCATCATCCGGGATACGTTGCGCGAACTGCTCGGCAATGAATGGTCGCCTGACATGGCGCAGGCCTGGGACGCATTGCTGGTCGAGATCGACGCCTTCGCTGGCATCGCAGCGTAGCGCGCTTTGCGCTGCACCAACTCTCGCGTTGCAGATTGAGTAGCGTGAACTCTTCGATTGTGAGACACTTTCCAGATCGGTAGCGCAACCAATGACGCGCCGACGATAAAATATTATGGGAGCGAGCGATGTCCGGGACGAAAGATTTCTCGACGACGAGGCGCGATCTTCTTCAGGCGGCTGCGACCGCCGGCGCCGCAACTGCCATCCTCGGCAGCATGGGCATAAACCCAGCATTGGCAGCCGAAATGGGACGAAGCGAGAAGCCGCTGAAGGCGGCGTTCTCCAACGCGGGCCTTCAGGCGACCTGGTGCGCGCAGGGCAAGCAGGCCGCGGAGTTCTGGGGCAAGCTGTTCAATGTCGAAGTGACCTGGTTCGACGGCCAGCTCGATGCGGTGAAGCAGCGCGCCGCGATCGACAACATGGCCTCGCAGAAATGGGACTTCGTCGCGATCCAGGCCTTCGGCATCGGCACCCTCACCCAGCCCGTGCAGAAGATGATCGATGCCGGCACGCCCGTCATCGACATGGACACGCTGATTGCGCCCCTTGATCAAATCAACGTCCATTCCTTCCTCGCCCCCGACAACGAGTTCATGGGTGCCTCGGTGACGCAGGCGCTGTGCAACGCGATGGGCGGCAAGGGCAAGATCATCATGACGCAAGGAGCCCTCGGCCACACCGGCGCCCAGGGCCGCGCCAAGGGTTTCAACACGGTGGTCAAGCAATTCCCGGGGATCGAGGTGCTCGACACCCAGCCGGCCGACTGGGACGTCTCCAAGACCGCGCGACTCTGGGAGACCTATCTGACCAAGTACCCGCAAATCGATGCGGCGTTCTTCCACAATGACGACATGGCGCTCGCGGCTGCCAACATCATGAAGGCGCACAACCGCACCAACATCCTGATTGGCGGTGTGGACGCGATGCCACCAGCCATCCAGGCGGTGAGCGAGGGCCGGATGTATGCGACCGTGCGCAATCCGTCCTGCCGCATCCATGGCGGCGCGATCATTGCGGGCGTCGCGGCCGTGGCGGGTGGCGAGAAGAGCGGCCAGGGCATTCCCAAGAACGTCGTCACCGACGGTCCTGTCGTGACCAAGGCCAATGCCGCCGGCATGCAGTGGATGCAGGATCACTTCCTGATCTGACATCTCCATGCCTGAGGGACGTCCCATCCTGGAACTGCAGGGCATCACGAAGAGCTTCGGCGGCGTCGAAGCGCTTCGTGGTGTCGACTTCGCGCTCCTCCCCGGCGAGATCCATGGTCTCGTCGGCGAGAACGGCGCCGGAAAAAGCACGCTGATGAAGATCATCGCCGGCGTGCACACCGAATTCTCCGGCCGCTTCCTGATCGACGGCCAGGAGACCCATTTCCGCTCGGCGCGCGATGCACACGCGGCCGGCATCGCCATGGTGCATCAGGAGCTCTCGGTTGCGCCGGACCTGACGGTCGCCGAGAATGTCTTCCTCGGCAATCAGCCGACCAACCGCCTTGGCCTCGTGCAATGGCGACGGATGGCGCGCGAGGCGGGCGAGCAGCTCGCCCGTTTCGGCATCGACGTCGATCCGATGTCGAGACTCGGCGACCTGCCGATCGGGCTGCAGCAGCTGATCGAGATCGCCCGCGTGCTGTTCTCGGGGGCCCGCATCGTCATCCTGGACGAGCCGACCTCCGCCCTCTCCCCACCTGAGGTCGAGCGGCTGTTTACGACGCTGCGACGGCTGCGGGAAGAAGGCACAGCCATCGTCTTCATCTCGCATTTCATCGAAGACATTCTTCGCGTGTCCGACACGGTGACGGTGTTCCGCAACGGGCGGAAGGTGGCGGAAACAGCCGCGGCCGCCACCACCAAGGGCGCACTGATCGAGGCCATGATCGGCCGCGGCGGCGAGGCGCTCGAGCACAGCTACACCGACGATCTGATGCTGCCGAAGCCGAGCGACAGCTCGGTCGTGCTGAAGGTGGACCAGCTCTCGCTGGCGCGCAGCCTCAAGGACATCTCCTTCGAGGCCCGCGCCGGCGAAGTGCTCGGCATCTACGGCTTCATGGGCTGCGGCCAGCAGGAGCTGTCGCGCATCCTGTTCGGCAAGCTCAAGCCCGACGCCGGCACGCTGATCGTCGAGGGCGCGGCAAAAACCTTCGCCAGCACAGCAGCGGCGCGGCGCGCCGGTGTGGCGCTGGTGCCGGAGAGCCGGCGCGCCATGCTGTTTCACCAGGAGCCTGTCTACAAGAACATCTCGATCAGCATCCTCGATCGCATCTCCTCGCTGCTGCTCAAGCCGGCGCAGGAGCGCGACATCGCCCAGCGCCAGGTCGAGCAGCTGCAGATCAGGCCGCCGGTGGTCGGCCTCGACCTCGGCATGCTCTCCGGCGGCAACCAGCAGAAGGTCGCGCTGGCAAAATGGCTGACCTATCCGCCCAAGCTGCTCGTGCTGTGCGAGCCGACTCGCGGCATGGATGTCGGCGCCAAGAACGACGTCATCAACATCGTCCGCGACCTTCGCGCCAGGGGGCTCGCGATCATCGTGCTGTCGACCGAGCCGGAAACGGTGCTGTCGCTGGCCGACCGCATCCTCGTGCTCAAGCGCGGCGCATTGGTGCGGGAATTCAAGAACGAGCCGGTCAGCAAGGACCGCCTGCTGGAAGCGGCGTGACGGAGAAGCACAATGGCGAGCAGTGAGACGGCACCAGCAGCTAGCCCGCGCCCACGCGGCGTTGCGAGCTTCCTGCGCTCGCAGATGCGCAACATCGCGCCGTTCCTGACGCTGATCTTCCTGTCCGCCTTCTTCGCCGTCGCCAGCCCCTCCTTCGCGACCATCGACAATCTCGGCAACATCCTGACGCAGGTGTCGGTCACGGGCATCATCGCAGTCGGCCTCACCTTCGTGATCCTCTGCGCCGAGATCGACCTGTCGATCGCCGGCATTGCCAACGTCACCGGTATCGCGGTCGCCTACTTCACGATGCAGGAGTCCTACGTCAACATCGCCAACATCCCGCTGCCCGGCGCGATCGCGATCATCCTGTCGCTCCTGCTCTGTGCCTTGCTCGGCCTCGTCAACGCGCTGGGGCTGACCGTGATCGGCATCCCCTCCTTCATCATGACGCTGGCGATGATGCAGATCGCCGCCGGCATCTCGGCCCTCCTGGTGCGCGGCCAGATCGCCTACAAGGTCCCTGATCTGATCACGACGCTCGGCTCGGGCTCGATCGGCGGCATCCCCTGGATCGTCATCGTCGCGGCGATCATGTTGCTCGCCGGGCACCTGGTGCTGACCTACACGCGCTTTGGCCGCTACGTCTACATGGTCGGGGGAAACCGCGAGGCGGCCGAATATTCCGGCCTCAACGTCAAGCTCATCTTGGGCTGTGTGATGATCATCTCCGCCGTGTGCGCCGGCATCGGCGGCATGCTCGGTGTCGCGCATTTTGGCAGCGCGCAGCAGAACGAGTTCGACACCTATCTGCTCGACTCCATCGCCGCGGTCGTGGTCGGCGGCACCAGCCTGTTCGGCGGCCGCGGCGGCATCGGCAACACCATCGTCGGACTTTTCGTTCTCGGCGTGCTCAACAACGGCCTCGACCACGTCAACATCGACAGCTTCCTGAAGATCCTGATCCGCGGCCTGATCCTGCTGGCAGCGCTGATCATCAACGTCTATGCGCAGCGCTTGCGCGAAAAAGCGGCGGAGTAGCAGCCGTCGAAAGCAAAACGCGAAAACAACCCCATGCACAGTACAAAGCATTGGGGAATTCGGCGCGAAGGGCATCTTCGCTATTTCAGAACTAGGATTCGACTCGTCGGGCAAAACAGGAGCATAATGTCATCATGGCAACCAGTGCCCGACCGGGTGCGTAGGCCCGGATTCGCAACGCGACCCGTGGTTCGCCCCCTTTCCGATCGTCAGCCGAGCTTCAGAACGAGTCCCTGTCATGCGCTATCTTATGCTGCTCGCGACCTTGCTGTTCTGGTCCGGGTGGGCAAGTGCAGAGCCCGGATCTGAATGGCGAGCCCTGGGTTCCAAGGGGTCAGCGCCGGTATCGCCCATTCAAGGCGCGGTCGAAAGCTACGCCCGAAAGTACAAGCCGACCGCGATCATGGTCGTGCAGGACGGCCTCGTGGTCGCGACGTCAGGAGATGTCAGCCGCAAGGTCAATGTTCGCTCTGTTCGAAAGAGTTTCCTGAGCGCTCTCTACGGTGTCGCCATCGAGCGCGGCCAGATCAAACTCGAAAGCACGCTCGCGCAATTGGGGATCGACGACACCGCGCCATCGCTGGCGCCTGAGGAGAAGCAGGCGACGGTTCGCCAACTGCTCATGGCCCGCTCCGGGGTCTATCACCCCGCGGGTTACGAGACCCAGGACCAAAAACTGATGCGCCCGCCCCGTGGCGCTCATCCGCCGGGCACGTTCTGGTATTACAACAATTGGGACTTCAATGCGCTCGGGACAATCTATCAAAAGCAGACCGGCTCAGACATCTTCGACAGCTTCGACAAGGTGATTGCGCGCCCCATCGGGATGCAGGATTTCACCGCCGATGACGCGGGACTTATGTTGGAGACGGCTCCTCGCTTCATCGCGCCTATGTGTTCAGCATGAGCGCGCGTGATCTTGCGCGTTTCGGACTGCTGTTTCTCAACAACGGAAGATGGAACGACGTTTCCGTCGTTCCATCGCAATGGACGGCAGAATCGACAAAGGCCTATTCGCACACCGATCGGAAAGACCGCGGCTACGGCTATTTATGGTGGACTCTCGATGCCGGCGCGTGGGGAACAGGCGCAATCTTCGCGTCCGGCTACGGAGGGCAGTTGATCGTGATCGTGCCGGAGAAGCACCTGGTCGCCGTCCAGGTCGTTGAATTAGATCAAGGTCAGCCGGGAATTCACTCCGCGACATTTCTCGACCTTGTTCAGCAGGTCCTTGCCAAAAGGAGAGCGCCTGGGGCCGCATTGTCAAGCAGCGGCAACGGCCGCGTTGTCATGGGCAACGTATCCGCGCCCTCCACGCTTTACGTCGTAGAGACGTTCGTCCGCGCGCCGCGCGAGCGAGCGGACGGTATCTCCGTGGACCGATGCAGCCAGGCCGATGCTCGCGCTTATCGTGACGGTATTGGGCCCGATGATGAAAGGTCGTTCAAGTGCGACTACAATACGCTCTGCCGCACGCGTGGCGTCCGCTGCTCCGCATCCTGCTTCAAAAAGTATCGCAAACTCGTCGCCACCGAGACGCGCAACGAGATGACGGCCTTCGAGTTCATCGAGGATGCGTGTAGCAACCGACTTGAGCAATTCGTCGCCCGCTTCATGCCCATGTGTATCGTTCACAGCCTTAAATCGATCGAGATCAATCATGGCCACGATCGTGAAGCCAGTTGCCAACCGCTGCTCAAGCGCATCCTCGAGCGCTGGACGGTTTGCAAGGCCCGTTAATGCGTCCGTTAGAGCGGCCCGCGACATGTATTCCTTCGCGAGGAGCTGATCACGAAGTCGGGTGTGCAACGACTTTATCTGCTGAAGAGTCCCAACCCAAAAGAAAATGAGTATGGCTGCGACTGCCCAATAATCGGCGCCGCACGCCAGCGCTGATGCAATAAGCAGCCCAAACAGCGTGGAGACGTTCGGAATTGCGAGCGCCGGAACCGCAGCGCCTCTGATGGCCACGGCAGGGATGTGCCCCGCAGCGGCGAGTACCACAAGAGCGATCGCAACTTCATTCCCAAGCGAGAATGCTCGCACGACCAGCGCGGCGAGCAATGCCGAGCAGGCGACGCCGATCGCGAGCAAGATCGGCAAAAGAGCGGCGCTTGACCTGTATCGTTTTACGAGCCCGACACGAAATACGGCCAAGACGACGTCGGCCATCGCCAACGCAGTTATCACCACATCGCCCGTCTTCAGCCATAACGCAGTCGCGAATAGTGACAGCGCCAGCAGATAAGGGAGCATAAAGCGCTCATCCGCGAGCATCGTTTGCAGGCTGCGGACCACTGAAGGCGGCAGCTTCGGATCAATGAACTGTATCTTGGGCAACATTTGATGGCTCTCGAGGTAGGACCTTTGAGCACATCTCAATTGCTGCCAAGTTCACGTGCTGCCAAGTTCACGACTGCGCCTAATGCATTGTTGCCTCAATGCTTAAGATTGCACATATCGTCGCCGAACCGGTTGAGTCTGCAACGGGTTAAAAGCGGCCCTCGGAGGCCATCGCGCAGGATGGGTTGAGCCCTTACCAAACCCATCATGCTTCGTCGCACATGCAGAAAGCAAAGGGCTTCGCTGGCGCTCAACCCATTCTACGAGCTGAGGACTCCGCCTCATCCGCGCATTCGGGCCAAGAGGCGACATGGAACGAGGCCACGAACGTAACGCTGGCGGGCTTGGCAGTTCTGGGCCATCTTCGTGAGTGAACGCGCAAATCGGGAAATTTTGGTGCGGACCGACATTCGGCCAGCCGCTGTCACGGACGCCGAGGCTATCCATCGCATCTACGCGCCTATCGTTGAGAAAACGGCGGTCTCGTTCGAATATGTGCCGCCGTCGGTCGTAGAGATGGCCGAGCGCATCACCTCGACTTCGCGAACCTATCCGTATCTTGTCGCCGTCGATCGCAGCGGTGTTTGCGGCTACGTCTACGCGAACGCTCACCGCGAGCGCGCAGCCTACCGGCGTTCCGTAGACACGACGGTCTACATCGCCCCGGAAGCACGGGGAAGAGGCGTTGGTCGTGCCCTTTATTCGGAGCTGTTGCCCAAGCTTCAGCGCCGCGGCTTCCACATGGCCTTTGCCGGCATCGCCCTGCCGAACCCGCAAGCATCGCGCTTCACGCCAGAGGTCGACCGGCATCTCGCCTTCGCAGATTACTTGCGTACCCACCGAGCAATCGCTGAGCAATATCAGGCGGAAAAACTTCGTGCTGCCGCGCTCCACCCCGACAACACGCACGAATACAACGATGCCAAAAACGACTGGATCAAACGCGTCGAATGGGATGCACTTCAATGGTGGAAAGCCAACGGTGACCGAACGCTGATTTCTGCAACGGTCAAATGCAACCTTCGGCGGCCAGCATGATCTTGGTCGGATCGCCTGTCGGAAGCGGACTTCGCCGCACCTTTGGCCGCCGCGAATTTCGTCTGGAAACCAACTGTGCCCAAAGCGTCTCCCGCCTCAGAGCATTCCGAGCGACACACTCTGTTCAGCCGCCCCTGGGCTTCCGCGCCTTCGATAGCGCGTGGCGCCACGCTGTCTCCAGTGCAGATTTCAGCTCGCCCGCTGTCAGCTTCGCCAGCGTTGCCGTAGTCCAGCCCTGCCTGCCCCAAGCGTTCGGCACGGGAGCGAACGCCTCCGGCGCCGTGAGGCATTTGAGCTCCTGCTCGTCCGGCGTGAACTTGAAGTTCGCGGTCTTGCCGTCGGCAGCGAGGGTCACGTAGATCCGGGCCACCTTGAAAGCGGCGCGATCAAAGTGGGGGGCCTCCGTCGTCTCGGACAACGACAGGGCTATGCGGCGAAGGTCTGCGCTCGTCGCCATCGTCACCTCGTGGCAGAACAGCTCCGCGGGGTCACGCTGCGGCACAGCGTGACCCCGCACGCTGGTCATTGCAACATCGTCTCGAGACGGACGTAACTCGCTTCCATGCCATGCTCCATGCCCGATGAGAGCATTGCCGCGCGCGTCTTTGCATCGGGCAGCGTCATGCGCATGGTCATCAGAGTGCCGCGCCCATCGGGCTCGAACGTCGTGACGACGTGATTGTCCGGACACGGATCCGGCATATGCATGCGCTCAACGTGCACGATGCGGCTGAACGGCGTCAGCTCCACAAACTCGCCGGTCAGGTAGAACGAATGACCTTTGCCATTGGTCCACTCGTAGCGGATCTTGCCGCCCGGGCGGGCTTCGTTGATGCACACCGGCATGGTCCAGCCGTCGGGGCCGAGCATCCACTTCTGGATCAGCTCCGGCTCGGTATGAGCGCGATAGACAGCCTCGGGGGGCGCCGCAAAGCGCCTGACGGCAACGACATGTGTATCGCCTTCGGTTTTCAGGATCAGCTTGCTCATCGGCGTGCCTTTCGCGGCTTGGGCTTCATGGTTGCGAGAACGTCGTCCAGTCGGTCGTAGTTCTTGGCCAGCGCATTGCGCAAAAGCCCGAGCCACTGGTCGATCTCGGCAATCGCCGCGGGCGCCAGACGGCAGGGACGCTTGGTGCCTTCGACACGACGAACGATCAGGCCCGCGCCTTCGAGCACTTTGAGGTGCCGGCTGATGGCGGGTTGCGTCATGTCGAAGGGCTTGGCCAGTTCCAAAACGGTCGTCTCGCCCAGGGCGAGCCGGGCGAGCAGTGCCCTCCGTGTCGGATCGGCGAGCGCGGAAAAGGCGGCGTCGAGGTCTCGCATGAATTCCGCTCCCGTTATATAACAAGTAGGTTATATAATAAAGCAAGCGTGGTCAAGTGCTTTCGAGGCGCAATGGCAAGCTCGTTCAGAACGTGACGCTCAGACCGCCCGACACCTGGTTGCTGCGCGCGTGCTCGCGCGCCTCACCGTGCCAGCGGAGGAAGCCGGTCAGCCGGTTGGTCAGCGCGTCCAGGACTATCCGCTCTCAGTGGAGGCGAGCGCCGCCTGCCCCACAATCTCCTCAGCCCGCCAGCACCGCACCGCATGCCCGTCCGGCCGCGTGTCAAGTGACGGCCCCGGCTCGTGGCGGCACACATCTTCCGCGTAGCGGCAACGCGGGCTGAAGGCGCATCCGTTCGGAGGATTGAGCGGGTTGGGAAGATCGCCGCCGGTCGTCGCCAGCGGTGCATGGCGCAGCGGATCGGGGATCGCTGCGATCAGGGCTTGCGTATAAGGGTGCGCCGGGCGTTCGAAAATCTCGCGCCAGTCGCCGTTCTCGACGATGCGGCCGAGATACATCACGGCGACGCGGTCGCTCATGTGCTCGACGACGCCAAGGTCGTGGCTGATCATGATGTAGGACAGACCGAGCGTGTCCTTCAATTCCAGCAGCAGGTTGATGATCTGGGCGCGGATCGAGACGTCGAGCGCCGAGACCGGCTCGTCGCAGATGACGATCCTGGGATTGAGGATCAGCGCGCGGGCAATGCCGATGCGCTGGCGCTGGCCGCCGGAGAATTCATGCGGGTAGCGATCGGCCTGTTCGGGCCGGAGGCCAACATGGCGCAGCATGGTCGCGACGCGGTCCTCGATCTCGCTTCTTGCGGTCACGCCATGCACGCGCAGGGGATCTTCCAGCGTGCGGCGCACGGTCTGGCGCGGATTGAGCGAGGCGTACGGATCCTGAAAGACCATCTGCACGATGCGGGCGAGCGCCTTGCGATCGCCCGACGGCCCGCCCGTGATCACCTGCCCGTCCAGCACGATGCGGCCGCGCGTCGGCGTCAGCAGGCCCAGGATCGACAAGGCGACCGTCGACTTGCCCGAGCCGGACTCGCCGACAAGGCCGAGGCATTCGCCGCGCTTCAGCTTGAGATCAACATCATCGACGGCGCGGAGCAGGCGCCGGTTGCGGCCCAGGAGGCCGCCTCCAACAGGAAAGTGAACCGCGAGATCCTCGACGCTGAGAATGAGATCATCATCCCCCTTCCCTCGCTGCTCACGCATGGTGGTGACACCTCACCAGGCCGCCGGCCTCCAGGAAGTCCGCCGTCGGCACGATGCTCCTGCAAATGTCGGTCGCATGGGCGCAGCGCGGATTGAACCGGCAGCCGTCGGGGAAGTTGGTGATCGCCGGGACGACGCCTGCGATCTCCTTGAGCCTGCTCCGGCCAAGGGCTGCGCGACTGCCGAGCCGCGGCAGCGAGTCGACCAGGCCTTGCGTATAGGGATGCGAGGGGTCGCGGAAAATATCGGCCGAGCCGCGCTCCTCGACGATGCGGCCGGCATACATCACGGCGACGCGGCGGCAGACATTGGCAACGAGGCCGAGATCGTGGCTGATCATCAGGATCGCGGTGCCGCGCTCGGCGCAGAGATTGCGCATCAGCTCGATGATTTCGGCCTGCACGGTGACGTCGAGCGCGGTGGTGGGCTCGTCCGCGATCAGGAGATCCGGGCCGCAGGCGAGCGCAATGGCGATCATCACACGCTGGCGCATGCCGCCAGAGAGCTGGTGCGGATAATCGTTGACGCGCCGCTCCGGCGCAGGCACGCGGACATCGGCCAGCGCCTCGACGGCGAGCCTGTTGGCCTCGCGCCAGCTCTTGCCCTTGTGCAGCACGAACATTTCGGCGATCTGCCGCCCCACCGGCGAGACCGGATTGAGCGCGGACATCGGCTCCTGGAAGATCATGGCGATGCGGTTGCCGCGCAAGCTCCGCTGGGCGGCTGCAGACAGGTGCTGAATCTCCCGACCGTCGAACCGGATAACCCCGCTGCCGATCGACAGCGGCGGCCGCAGCAGGCCGATCAAGGCAAGCGCCGTGATGCTCTTGCCGCAGCCGGATTCACCGACGAGGCCAAAAGTCTCGCCGCGATCGATGCGGAACGAGATGCCCTCGGCCGCGGCAACGCGCCGCGATCCGTCATCGAGATCGATGCGGAGATCCTCGACCTCGATCAGCGGCGCACCCGTCATGTCCGCCGGCTCCGCGAGTGGGGATCGAGAATGTCGCGCAGGCCGTCGCCCAGCAAATTGAGGCCGAGCACGGTCAGGAAGATCGCAAGGCCGGGAAAGACCGAGAGCCACGGCGCGGTCGTGATCTGGTCGCGGGCGTCCGACAGCATGCTGCCCCAACTCGGAAACGGGGGCCGAACGCCGAGGCCAATGAACGACAAGGCCGCCTCGGAGAGCACAGCGCTGCCCATGCCGAGCGTGCCGATGACGACGATCGGCCCGAGCATGTTCGGCAACAGCTGGGTGATCATGATGCGCAGATCGCCATAGCCGAGCACGGTGGCGGCCTGGACATAGCCCTGGCTCCGCAGCGACAGCGCCGAAGCGCGCGCGATCCGGCAGGTGAAGGACCAGTTGGTCAGCCCGAGCGCGATCAGCAGGCTGGTCAGGCCCGGTCCCAGCACCGCCATGATGGCGAGGGCAAAGATCAACGAGGGGATCGCCAGCATGACGTTGGTCAGCGCATTGACGACATCGTCCCACCAGCCGCCCCAATAGCCGGCGCTTAGCCCTAAGGCGACGCCGATGACGCTGTTGATGAGCTGCGAGACGATGCCCACCGTCAGCGAGATGCGCGCGCCGTAAACGACCCGGGAATAGATGTCGCGGCCCTGGTCGTCGGTGCCGAACCACCAGGTCCAGCTCGGTGGCTCCTCGGCGTTCATGAGGTTGGCATCCATCACGGGATCGGTATGCGCCAGCCATGGGGCGAGCACACCGACCACGATCGCAAGCGCGAACAACGAGCCGCCGATGATGAGATTGGCGCGGAGCTTCATGCGTATCTGATCCTCGGGTCGATCACGCCGTAGAGCACATCGACCAGCAGGTTGATCGCGAGGAAGGCCAGCACCACCATGAGAATGGAGCCCTGGACGGCCGGAATGTCGCGCTGCAGGACACTGTCGACCAGCAGCGAGCCGATGCCCGGCCAGGAAAACAGCTTTTCGACAACGACCGCCTGCCCCATCAGCCCGCCGAATTGCAGGCCAACGGTAGTGAGAATGATGACGAGCGCGTTGCGCATCACATGCCATTTCACCACCCTCGTTTCGCTCATGCCCTTGGAGCGCGCGGTGCGGACGAAATCGGCCGTCATGATCTCGAGCACCGCAGCGCGCGTCGTCCGGGCAAACAGGGCCATCGGGGAGACGCCAAGCGTCAGAGCCGGCAGCAGCAGGTATTTCAGGCTGCCGTCGCCATAGCCGAAACTCGGCAGCCAGCCGAGCTTGAGCGCAAAGACGTACATGATCATCAATCCGAGCCAGAACTTGGCGATCGAAAGGCCCGTCACCGCGACAATCATCGCCGCAGTGTCGACGAGGCCGCCCGGCCGCAATGCGGCGATGAAGCCGAGCGGCACGCCGAGCAAAACGGAAAACGCCATGGCGGTGAAGATCAGCTGCAGTGTCGGCCAGGCCCGCTTCGCGATCATGCTGGTGACCGGCTCGCGGGTTCGGAATGAGGTGCCGAAATCACCGGTCGCGAGCCTGGCGATGTATTTGCCAAAGCGCACATGGATTGGGTCGTTGAGGCCTAGCTGCTGCTTCAGGCGCAGCTCGACCTGGGGATCGACGTCGTCGCTGATGGTCGACGCGATGCTGCCGGGAACGACGCTGAACAGCACGAAGACCAGCAGCACGACGGCGAGCACGGTCGGGATGGTTTGCAGCAGACGCCGGATCAGGAAGGAGAGCATCGGCACTTTCTTCTGTCCCTCCACCGCTCAGTGCGATGGAGGGAGCACCAGAACGCGTGTCACTTTGCGGGCGAAGTGTCGTCGACCCATAGCTCCTCGGTGTTCTGATGGGTCAGCTCCGTCGGGTTTTTCTGGATGCCGTGGAGCCAGGGCTGCACGGCCATGACGGCCTTGTTGTAGTTGAAGAACCAGACCGGCGCCTCCTCGTACAGAAACGCGTTGGCCTTTTGCAGCAGTTGGTTGCGCTTGGCGGAGTCGTCGGTCTGTCCCGCCTCGTCGAGGATCTTGTCGAAGTCGGGATTCCTGAAATTCATGTAATTGCAGGCCGGCTGCGGCGTCGACGAGTGGAAGCATTTGAGTGCAGCCAGCGGGTCCGGCCCGCTCTGCTGGGAGTAGATGAAGGCCTGGTAGTCGCCGGTGCGCACCACCTCCGCAAGCACCGCGGTCTCGACCTGCTTGACCTTCACCTTGATGCCGACCTTGTCCAGCATGGGGATGACGGCCGAGACGATCGGCAGGCCCCAACTTTCATTCTGGCTGGTGGTCCATTCGAATTCGAAGCCGGAGGGGTAGCCGGCATCGGTGAGCAGCTGCTTGGCCTTGGCCGGATCGTAGGGATACGGCTTCATCGTCTTGTCGTAGGCGGGCGAGGTCAGCGGCAGCCAGCTGGTGGCACGATAGGCCTTGCCCTTGACCAGCTTGTTGATGATCAAATCACTGTCGATCGCGTAGTTGATCGCCTGCCGGACGCGCTTGTCGGCAAACGGCTTGAACGACGGATTCATCCCCATATAACGCGTGAACACCTCGGCGACATCGACGATGGTGTCCTTGAGATTGGGATCTGCCAGATAGGCGACATATTGGGCGGGTCCGAGCACGGAGGTGTCAATCTCCTTGTTGCGGAAGGCGACATCGCGCGCAGCGGCCTCACCCATGATCGAGACGATGACCTTGTCGGCATAGGGCTTGCCGGGCTTGTAGAACTTCTCCCACCGCTCCAGAACGATGCGCGAACCCGGCACGTGCTCGACGAACTTGAACGGTCCGAGACCGATCGGATGCTGGATGAAGCTGTCCTTGGCGCCCTCGTCGGCGGGATAGATCGAGGTCAGCGCGGTGAAGAAATAGAAGCCCGGATCGACCTTCTCGGTCAGCTTCATCTCAAGGGTGAAGTCGTCGATCTTCTTCAGGCCGGAGATCTCCTTGGCCTGGCCCTTCTCGACCGCCGCCGCACCCTCGATGATGCGGACATAACGCGCGCCGGGATAGGCCTTGGTGCCGTCCATGATGCGGTTGTAGGTCCAGATGAGGTCGTCGGCCGTCATCTTGCGTCCGTTGTGGAAATAGGCATCGTCCCGGAGCTTGAAGGTTTGAACGAGACCGCCGCCCGAGACGACGACCTCCTTTGCAAGTTCCGGAACCGGCTTTCCTTCCGCGGAGTCCCAGGTGTAGAGCGAGCGATGCAGCGCCTTGGCGTAGATCTCGTCCTGGGCGCGCTGGGTGGTATGAATGTCGAGGCTGGTGAAGCTCGAGCCGTAGGGCGCGGTCATCCGGATGGTTCCGCCCTTGCGCGGGGTCTGGGCCTGCGCCGATCCGGCAAGCGCCAGCGCCATCGCCGCGACGATCACAGTCATCCTGAACATCATGTGGTCCCCCATCAACGCAGGTATTCCGATCAGGGATTTGATCATCCGTCGCCTGTCGAATGCAAGCTTCGATTTGATGGCAGCCGATGCCGGTTCCTGAGGCAGGCGCGAAGACCTCGCGGGGCTGCATTCCAGCGTGACGCAAGCCCGCCTAATGACGCAGTGCGTCATCAGGCAACCAGACCAGTGAACATTTTTCGCGACCAAGGCGACCAAGCTGACGATCGTTATCTGAGCTCCAGGGATTGCGGAAAAAATGAATCGTCCAACGCTCGTCCTGCTCGCCGGCATTCTGGTCGCCGCGACCGCTGCGATGGCGATCCCGGTGACGCCGCCCCCTGACAGGGAGGGAGCCGCTGACGGCATCCAGGCCGGCTGGTCTCACATTTCGCGGTGGAACGGGGAAATTGACGACGTCTGGTGGACGGTCTGGGGCCGTTGCTCTCCCGACTTTCTCGGTGAGCGCCTGATCTGCAACGCCCTCAAGGCGCTGACCCGGACCGGCCGCAGAACCTTTGAGCGAAAAACGTCCGCAGATTCGGGGCTGCCCCTCCCCGGCGGCTGGGATCTGATGACTGCGAACAACTCGCCCTTCATCCGGTCGGCTCACGTCGAGACGCAGCTCGATCTCGCGGCGGTCCTCGGCTTCTATCGTGCCGCGCTCGACGACCGCGGCTGGACCGAGAATGACGGCGCCGCAGTCGAACCCGATCGGGTCGTGATCGGCTTCACCACGGCCGACGGACCGGCGTCGCTCCGGCTCAGCCGTCGGGATGGCAAGACCATCGCCGACCTGTCGCTGCGCAAGCGCCATGTCGCGACGGCAGGGTTCCTGCCAAAACCGGAGCAAGGGCGGCTGATGCTCGGCAACAACACGGACGACGCGGCAGTCGTCACCGTCAACGAGCGGACCATCAAGCTGGCGGCGCATGCCGGAGCGAACCTCGCGAATTCAGACGACGCGGCCGGCGAATTGCCGGAGAGCCAAAAGCTCGATCTGCCGCCGGGCAGGTACAAGGTCACCCTGACGGTGGACGGCAGTGCGGCGCGCAGCCGGGAGGTCGAGGTCGCGGCCAACGAGACCTGGGGTCTGCTGGTCGAGACGCACGGCGCTTCGCTTCCGATACGGCTGTATTGATCAGCACCCGGGCAACGCCTCTGGCTTGTGCAAAACTCTGGCGTCCCACTGCGCAGCTGTGTCGCCCCGGTCGCGACGACCTGATCGGGTGGGCGCTCCGCCGAAGGCTTTTCAACAAGTGAAGCTGCCCTTGCGGCCAAGCGAAGCGGATAACCGGCGCCTGGCTCTCACGACAACTCAGTAGCGCGGCGAACACCCAGCTATTTCGGTAAATAACACTTGAGCAATACGACCGTCTCGTCGCCATTATTAAACAGTTCGTGGTCAACCCCGCGACCGGTTTTCCGTTCGTAGGTTACAAACGGCTTCAGCCGGATCTTGTCCTTTTTGACCTTCGTATCCTTGGCTCCGCTGTACGTGTTCCTATCCAACGTACCACTGGTCAAAGGTACAACTATGTACGGCCTGGATTCTACATGTCGGCCGGTCGTCGACTTAGCCGGCATGGTCAGCCTCACTATGGCGATACCACGACCTTTATGAACGACCCGCACACCAGCCTTTTTCGCCATGACTCCCCCCTTTGACACACAACGTTCCAGGATGCAGCATAGCCGCGACATCCATTTAGTTCAACTGACACGCGTAGCGGTCGGCAGCGACTGTTTTTCAGCATGGGCGCTATATGTATTGCTTGGTGTGCGGTTCGGGAAATGAAGAAAGCGCCGGCTCCTGCGGCGTCTGCGGCGCGGGGCTGCACACCTACTGTGCGGCATGTGGCAATGTCGGAGATCAGAAGGCTCGATTCTGTGCTGCTTGCGGTACGCGGCTTAAGCCCGCGCTCTCCGAAGCGTCCGGACCCGAGAAAGCCGCCGGCAAGTGGCTGGAAGATCTCGGACGAGCCGAGAGAAAGCATGTATCCGTTCTATTCGCAGACATCGTCTCTTCATTCGAGACCATTGCGAGCCGAGATATTGAGTGGACGGAGGCATTCCTCTCAGACGCATTTCGTGGAATGGCGAATGCGGTTCACAGATACGGTGGAACGGTAAGCGGAACGCGAGGTGACGGAATACTGGCGCTCTTCGGCGCTCCCTTCGCGCGCGAAGATCATTCGTCTCGAGCGTGTCTTGCCGCGCTAGCGATACTTGAGTTTGCCGCCCTGGAGCGACAGCGTGGACGAGATTTGGTTGTTCGGGTCGGAATCAATTCCGGTGAAGTCATCGTCGGCGTGAACACGTTCGACCTATCGGTGCAATACGATGCTGTCGGAGAGACCGTACATCTTGCAGCACGCATGGAGCAAATGGCCAAGCCCGGCGCTGCCTTCTTAACGGCGAACACCGTCAAAAGCACCGAGGGACTATTCCGCGTACGTTCCCTTGGCGAAATGCGCGTACGAGGACTGCCAAAACCGGTTGAGGTGTACGAATTGTTGGGAGCTATCCCCAACGCGGCGCGCATACGCGCGGAGCCTCACCGCACTCCTACTCCATTCATCAACCGCGAATCCGAATATGCGATCTTTCTCAATTCGGCAAGCTTGGCAGGACCCGGGCAAGGACGAATTGCGGCAATTGTCGGAGAGGCGGGCAGCGGAAAATCGCGTCTGGTCGAAAAATTCGTCGGATCGGAAGCCATTGGTCCGTGGAATTTCTTGAAAGCTAGCTGCGTATCCTACGACAGCGCCACGGATTGCGCACCGTTCGCCTACCTTTTACGACGTCGCCTGAATCTGGAGTCGGAATACGACGCCGAGCGCTTGCGGACGACACTGTCGGCCTGGATAACTCGCCTTGGCTCCGGTCTCTCCTGGCTCATGGCCCCCCTTCTCGTGTTGTTTGGCGTGGATCCCGCTGATGAAGGATGGCTTCTCCTGACACCTGAAGAACGCCGGCAGAAACTCATTGCGGCCATCAGCACAGCCTTGCTTCAAGAAGCGCGAAACGGCCCATTCTGCATTCTTCTTGAGGATCTGCATTGGTCTGACATCGGGACACGCGAGGTTCTCGATCATCTCGCAGACGCTTTGCCGACGGCAACACTTCTGTGCATCGTGACCTTTCGCCCGGGGATCAAGCATGCGTGGCAGGATCGAACCTACTGCACCACGATCAAACTTGCTCCGTTACCCGCCAACGAAGCGCGGACGCTGCTACAACACATTTTGGGATACTCCACAGATTTGGAGAACGCGATCGATGTCATTCTCGATCGAGCCAACGGAAATCCACTCTTTCTTGAGGAATGTGTACGCTCACTAGTCGACGAAGGCGTCCTGCTAGGTGAGTTCGGAGCGTTCCATCCCGCCAAAGAGATCAGCAACATTCAGCTGCCACCTACGATCGCACTGGTCGTTGCCCAAAGAATTGATCTACTCGACCCGACGGCGAAGCGCGTTCTTCAAGCCTGCGCTGCAATTGGCGTGTGGATTCCGACCCTAATATTGGCTGAGATCGCGCAACTGCCGGAGCAATCGCTCGCGCAAGCGCTCGAACGACTGTGTCGTGCCGAGTTCATCGAGCAAACGGGGTTTTTTCCTGAGGGTGAATATGCTTTTCGTCACGTCGTTCTAAGAGACGTTGCATATGATGGGCTGCTTCGCGAGCAACGCACTTTGCTACATCAGCGAATTCTCTTGGCAATGGAATCTCGGCTGTCCGAACGGAAGTGGGAGTTGGCAGAGCGATTCGCCCATCACGCAATCGCCAGCGGCAACGCCGAGAAAGCAATTATCTATGCCCAATCCGCCGGTCGCAAGTCGGCATCGCGCTCCGCATGCCGAGAGGCGGTAACATATTACGAAGTGGCTCTCAGTTCTGCAGAACGCCTCCGCGACGGGAGCGACAGGAGTGCACTCGAGTTCGATCTGCGGCTCGATATGCGATATCCACTGTTTCAGCTTGGAGAGCTTTCTCGCGTTCACCGGCTTATGATCGAAGCGAATTCGATTGCATCAGCCGCTGATGACAAAGTTCGTGAAGCGCAAGTGGCTTTGTTCCTGAGCCATATTTCGTGGCTGATGGGCGAGCACAGAGCTTCTATCGCCCATGGCAAAGCCAGTGCTCAGTTGGGTTCGGAGCTCCAGGACCAAGATCTCGTGCAGCGCGCAAACTTCTTCGTTGGTCTAGGCCACATGGGGCGGGGGCGGCTCTCCGAAACAGCCAAACGTATGCGCGATACAGCGGACTACTTTCGGGCCCGGCCTCCTGAAGTCTCACGTGGCTTGGGTGCACTGGCCGGGGTTGCGCTGGGTTATTTGATCCGTGCACTTGTCGATCTGGGAAAGCTTGAAGCGGCGAAGGATCTTGTAAAGGAGGCTAGAAGCGTCTCCGAGACGGAAGGTACGCTTAACACGATCATCACCAACGTCAGCACTGGATACCTATACCAAGCGTGCGGAGAAATAGAGCTCGCATTACGTACCTTGCACGATGCTTACGATCTATCGAGAAGCTCGCGGGTTCGCCTAATGACTCCCGTCGTGCAAACTTATTTGGGCGCCGCATACCTCGCAGCAAAGGATCCTCTCACAGCAGCTCCTCTGCTTAGAGAAGCCGTGGAAGAGGCGGCCAATATAAAGCTTCTGTACTTTCAGCCCGTTCGTATGTCGCATTTGGCGCGCGCTGAATTTTCGCTCGGAAGGCAGGAGAGCGCCTTGAAGCTTGCCAAGGCGGCTCTGGCTTTGGCCCGAACGCAGGGAGAGGTGCAGTCCGAAATCCTATCTCTGCTCACGCTCGCCGAAGTATCTCCTAGCGGCGGCCACGATCCGGACATAGACCTCATAAGAGCAATTCGGAGCGCTCACAGGAAGGCGAGAATCCTTGACTTGGCTCCAGCTGCGGAAGAGTGCGAGGCCGCAATGGCTCGCCTTTACAAGGTTTCGGGCATTAGGTGAGCATCAAGCACCCACGTGCTGCCCTTAGCCTTTCGAAGCAATCCAGAATCTTTCCGCTGCGGCAGTCCGAATTGCTTCGCCGCGCTCGCAATGACGGAGTGTGGTGGCGCGCAGTTCGCCACTCTCAGCCAGACAATTCCGGCTGCCAGTCCCTCAGCTTCCGCGCGGCGCCGGTGACGTCGGCGATGGTTCGGAACGCTGGCGCCTCCACCATCATGCCGCGCGCGAGCCTGACGGCGCGGGTCTCGCTGATCGCACGCTTCTCGGGATCCTCGATCAGCTCGAAATCGATGTTGTGGGCGAGGCCGAAGATGCGGCGGATGGTTTTGGCCGCGGCAAAACCGACGGTGTCGATGAACAGGCGCTGCATGTAGGCCTGCCGCTCGGCCTCGAGGCGCATCGCGCCCTTCTCGCCGGCAAAGAGCGAGACCGGATAGGCATCACCGCTCGCCTCCGACCGCCAGAGATCAAGGAATTTTCGCGCGAATTCGTTCCAGACCTGGTCGACCGTCTCCAGCACCCAAGCCTCGAATTCGCGCCGCTCGCCCGCCGCACCTTCGTGGCCCGCTGAGGCGAAATAGGCCATCAGCAGATTGGCCAGCACCGCACCGACATCGAATCCCATCGGGCCGTAGAAGGCGAATTCCGGATCGATCACCCGCGTCTCGGACGCGGTCACCATGATCGAGCCGGTGTGCAGATCGCCATGCAGCAGCGCTTCCGGGCTCGCCATGAATCTCAGCTTCAACCTGCTGATCGCGACATGCAGCTCCATGTCCTCGCGCAAGGATGCGGCAAGGCCATCGAGATAAGGCGCGGTCCAGCGGTTCTGCTCGGCGATGCGATAGGGATCGGTGAAGATCAGATCCTCGGTGATCTTGCAGAGCGCATGGTTGCCGGCAAAGGCTGCGATGGCTTCCTTCTTCTCGGCCGCGATGAGCGCAAGATCGGAGGTGAAGAACAGCGTGCGCGCCATGAAGGTCGTGATGTCGTCCACGAAGCGCGGATAGCGCGTCGCAGCGACCAGCCCCTTGCGCATGATGATGTGGGGCTCGAGCAGCTCCATCACGGTGAGCGCGAGCGTCTGGTTGTGGTGCAGCAGAGCCGGCACGAGGCCGGGCGCCAGCCGGGCCTGCCGTGACAGCGCCAGATATTCGTAGTGCGCTCGCGACAACGGCAGCGGCCAGCTCTCGCCGACGAGGCGGACGTAAGGCAGCGCCTGCTTCACGGCGATGCCGCCGACCGCGCCTTTCACGATGAAGACGAGGTTGAGATTGCCGTCGCCGACCTCGGTGATCGTCCAGGAAGCCGGCTCGCCGCCGAGCAGCGCCTTGATGTCAGGCAGGCCTGCGAGATAATCCCGCAAGGCCGCTTCCTGAAGAATCCGGTAATCCCCCTGCCCGTGCGCCATGACGATCCCATCCCATGCTCGAAACGGCCGGATCGTTACTCCCGCTCCAGGAAGCTCGAGCCGATCTCGGCCTTTCTTTTGATCGGATCGTAATCACAATAAACGCTGTCCGCCACCAGGGTGTAGCTGGCGTAGACGCTGTATTTATCTGTCTTTACCGAGTTCAGGCCGATGACCGAGGTGCTCTTGCCGCCATTCCACTTGAACGGCGTCGAGCTCTTGGCCTGCTCGCAGGCCAGCACGGCCTCGTTGAAGACATAGCCCTCGACGAACGCCTTGAGCGTTCGCACCTGCACAGCCATCTTCCACTCGACATAGCCGATCGCCCCGAGGCCGGCGACCACCAGCACCAGAAGCGCGACGACGATCCTCTGAAAAGTCATTTGCTCCCCCAAACCAGACGCAACGCAAAATTCCAGCTGAGACCAAAAGCACGGTCTATCGGTATCACACCTCTCCCTTCGGGAGAGGTGAACTTAAAACGGCATCCCCATCATCTTCGACAGACGCTCAAGCGAAAGATAGCCGGCGTGATAGGCGGCAAGGCCGAGGCCGTAGATGATCGCGGAGATGATGGTGGTCCAGATCAGCTTGCGCTTCATGCCTGTCAGCACAGGTGCCCCGGGGTCGGTGCCGGGCGCGCCGCCGCCGTCCTCATGCTGGCTGCGCACGCCGAACGGCAGCGTTAGAAACAGCGCGATCCACCAGATGACGAAGTAGATCGCGAGCGCGGTTGAGATCTGGATGGCCATGATCCGGTTCTTACGCCTGCTCGATTTCGACCAGAGCGCCGGAAAAATCCTTCGGGTGCAGGAACAAGACCGGCTTGCCGTGGGCGCCGATCTTCGGCACGCCATCGCCGAGCACGCGCGCGCCCTCCTTCACCAGCGTATCGCGCGAGGCGATGATGTCGACGACCTCGTAGCAGACATGGTGGATGCCGCCATCAGGGTTGCGCTCGACGAATTTTGCGATCGGGGACGCTTCGCCGAGCGGCTCGATGAATTCGATCTTGGTGTTGGGCAGCGTCGCGAACACTGTGATGACGCCATGCTCGGGCAGCGGCACGGCCTCGGAGATCTGGGCGCCGAACGCTGCGCCGTAGATCCTGGCGGCCTTGACGGCGTCCTTGGTCGCGATCGCGACGTGATTGAGGCGACCCAGCATGCTTCTTCTCCCTCAGGGCCTGATCCGAAAGACCACGCCCAACCTACACTGTCAGGACGTGAACCAGACAGGGGGGCTTTTTGCCCCAATGTTCGTTGATGACGGCCCGGACAGCGCGCCGCACCGATTCCGCCAGCGCATCCGGATCGCGCCGGCGCGCCTTCGGCAGGCCCTCGACCGTGGACATCACGGCATCGAAGACGATGTCGTCGAGCGGCTCGCCCGCCCGGTTCTTCTCGGGGATGCCGACCAGATCGACCTCGGGCTCGTCGACAAGCTCGCCCTGCGCGGTCATGGCGATGGCAACGAAGGCGCAGCCGGAGAACGCCATGCGACGGCGCTCGACCACCGCGCGGGACTTTGAATCCTCCAGGATGGTGCCGTCCTTGTAGAGCCGGCCGGACGGCACCTCGCCGACCACGCCGGGATCGCCGGGGCCGAGCTTGACGAGGTCGCCGTTACGAATGACCAGCACGCGCGGCACGCCGGCGGCGCGCGCGAGCTTGGCATGCTCGTTCAGGTGCAGCGCTTCGCCGTGGACGGGGATCAGCAGCTGCGGCTTCACCCAGGAGATCATGTCGCGCAACTCGTCGCGGCGGGGATGACCGGAGACATGGACCAGATGGTCGCGGTCGGTGAGAACCTCGACGCCCTGGAGCACCAGATTGTTGATGATCGAGCCGACCGCCTTCTCGTTGCCGGGAATGGTGCGCGAGGAGAAGATCACGCTGTCGCCGCGGTTGAGCGTGATCTCAGGGTGGTCGTCATTGGCGATGCGGGCAAGCGCGGCGCGGGATTCGCCCTGGCTGCCGGTGCAGAGCGCCAGCACCTTGTCCTGCGGCAGATGGCCGTAGATCTCGGGCGAGCGGAAATTCTGCACGCCGTCGAGATAGCCGGTCTCGCGCGCGACCTGCACCACGCGCTCCATGGCGCGGCCGACCACGACGACCTCGCGGTCGGCGGCCTTCGCGGCATCGGCGACGGCCTTGATGCGGGCGACGTTGGAGGCGAAGGTCGTGACCGCGACGCGGCCTTTTGCGGCCTTCACGAGATCAATGATGGTGCGGGCCACCTCAGCCTCCGAGGGCGAGCGGCCGTCGCGCACGGCATTGGTGGAATCGCCGATCAGGGCAAGCACGCCCTCCTCGCCGAGCTCGCGCAGCCGCTTCTCGTCGGTTGGACGTCCCAGCGTCGGGGTCGGGTCGATCTTCCAGTCGCCGGTGTGCAGCACCACGCCGGCCTCGGTGTGGATCGCCAGCGCATGCGCTTCAGGAATTGAATGCGCAACCGGAATGAACTCGACGTTGAACGGGCCGACATCGATGCGGCCGCCTGACGGGACCACGGTGACGGGGATGTTGGGCGCATTGCGCTCGGCGGCGCATTTGGCCTCGAACAGCGCCGCGCTGAACGGCGTCGCGTAGATCGGGCATTTCAGCTTCGGCCAGAGATCGATGATGGCGCCGAAATGATCCTCATGGGCGTGGGTCAACACCAGGCCCATCAGGTTCTTGCGTTCCTTCTCCAGGAAGGAGATGTCGGGCATGATCAGGTCGATGCCGGGCAGATGCTCCTCGTCGCCAAAGGAGACGCCGAGATCGACCGCCAACCAAGAACGCTGGTGGCGGTTGCCGAGGCCGTAGATCGACAGGTTCATGCCGATCTCGCCGACACCGCCGAGCGGCGCAAACACCAGTTCGTCGGGCCTTGCCATCATGCAGCTCCCACCGACCGGACCGGGCCGAAGAACACCTCGCCTGCCGCGATCGGCACGCGGCGGCCCTCCGCGGTGCAAACGATCAGGCAGCCTGTATCGTCGATCGTATCGAAGATGCCCTCGATCACCGTGGTCCCCGTATGGATCGCGATCGGCTCGCCCAGGCGGGCGGCGCGCTCCAGCCACAGCTTACGTATCTCGGCAAAGCCGCGGCCATTGTCCCAAATGCCACGGAATTCGACCCAGGCGTCCGAGAGCGCCGAGAACAGCTCCTCTGCACTGATCTGGACGCCGATGGCGGCGAGCGACACGGCCGGCGTTGGCGTCCCCTCGGGCGCCGCCACGATGTTGGTGCCGATACCCGTAACGATGGCGAGGCGATCGCCGACGATTTCGGCCTCAAGGCCGATGCCGACCAGCTTCTTGCCGTTGGCCAGAACGTCGTTCGGCCATTTCAAGGTGTAGCGGGGCCTGCCCTCGCCGAGCCGCAACGCGGCCTCGAGGCTGACCTTCTCAAGGGCGGCCTCCTCGGCCAGTCCTGCGGCGAAACCGATCGTGGCGGCAACGGCGGGTGCGACGTCGAGGACCTCGAGGACGCTGGCGGCGAGATTGCCCTTGGGCGCGATCCAGGGACGCTGGCGGCGGCCGCGGCCGGCGGTCTGCTCTGACGTGACGAACCAGATTGGGCCGCGCTCGCCGGCGCGTGCCGCTTCGATCGCGTCGGCATTGGTCGAGCCGGTCCGCTCAAGGGCGGCGAGCTTGTAGCCCGCCGCGGCTGCGCGAGGACCGAGCGCGAACCCCATCCTAGAACAGCGATTTTGCTGCGGCGGAGGCGACGCTCACCACCGGACCCGCAAACAGCGCGAACAGGATGGTGAACAGGCCCGCAACCGCCAGAACCGTCTTGACCTCGACGCGCATCGGATCAACCTGTCCGGCCGGCTCGTCAAAGTACATCGTCTTGACGATGGTGAGATAGTAGTAAGCGCCCACGACGCTGGAGAGCACGCCGATCACGGCGAGCGTGAACAAATTCGCCCTGATGGCAGCGACGAACACGTACCATTTGGCGAAGAAGCCGGCGAGCGGCGGAATGCCGGCGAGCGAGAACAGCAGCATCGCGAACATGAAGGCGAGCAGCGGATTCGTCCGCGACAGACCGGCGAAATCACTGATCTGCTCGACGGCCTGGCCGTTGCGCTTCATGGCGAGGATGACCGAGAACGAGCCGAGCGTCATCGCGACATAGATCACGATGTACATCAAGACGCCCTGCGCACCCTCGACGGTGCCGGAAGCAAGGCCGACGAGCGCAAAGCCCATATGGCCGATCGAGGAATACGCCATCAGGCGCTTGATGTTGCTCTGGCCGATGGCGGCGAACGAGCCCAGCACCATCGAGGCGATCGCCACGAACACCAGGATCTGCTGCCATTGCGAGACGATGCCCGGGAATGCGGTCAGCGTGACGCGGGTGAACACCGCGAGCGCGGCGACCTTCGGCGCCGAGGCGAAGAAGGCGGTGACCGGGGTCGGCGCGCCCTCATACACGTCAGGCGTCCACATGTGGAACGGCACGGCCGAGACCTTGAAGCAGAGGCCGGCGAGCAGGAACACCAGGCCGAACACCAGACCGACATTCGCGGCAGTCGCGGCCGTTGCGATGCCCGTGAAGCTGACGGTGCCGGTGAAGCCATAGACCAGCGAGGCGCCATACAGCAGCATGCCCGAGGACAGCGCGCCCAGCACGAAATACTTCAAGCCGGCTTCGGTCGACTTGGCGTTGTCCCGGTTCGAGGCCGCCACGACGTAGAGCGCCAGCGACATCAGCTCGAGGCCGAGATAGAGCGAGATCAGATCGCCCGCCGAGATCAGCACCATCATGCCGAGCGTCGAGAGCAGCACCAGGATGGCGTATTCGAAGATCCGTCGCGACGGATCAGCCAGGAACTCGGTCGACAAGATCAACGTCACAGCCGAGCCGATCAAGGCGAGGATCTTCATGAAGCGGGCGAAGTCGTCGACGATGAAGCTGCCGCCGAACGTCACCTGCTTGCCCGCGGGCAGCATGAATTCGAGCACGCCGACCACGATCAGCAGCAGCACGGCCAGTGTCGTGACCGTGCTGGTGGTCCCCTGCCCGCGATAGGCGCCGAGCATCAGAAGCACCATGGCGCCGATCGCGAGCACGAGCTCGGGCAGCACCGGCGCCAGTTGATAACCTGCAGTCGTAATGCTCATGGCGATATCCTGACCTGCCCGATCACTGGAGCAGTGCGGCGGCCTTCACGGCCGTCACAGCGGTGTTGTAATTATTGACGAGTTGCTGGACCGAGGCGGCCGACATGTCGAGCACCGGCTTCGGATAGACGCCGAACAGGATCGTCAGCGCGATCAGCGGGAACAGCGTCACGCATTCGCGTAAGGTAAGATCCTTCATGCTCATCAGCGTCGGCTTGACCAGCGCACCGAACACGACCTTGCGGTACAGCCACAGCGCGTAAGCAGCCGACAGGATCACGCCGAAGGTGGCGAAGAACGCGGTCGGGATCGAGACCTTGAAGGTGCCGAGCAGCGTCATGAACTCGCCGACGAAGCCTGAGGTGCCGGGCAGACCGACATTGGCCATGGTGAAAACCATGAAGGTCAGCGCGTAGAGCGGCATCCGGTTGACGAGGCCGCCATAGGCCGCGATCTCGCGGGTGTGCAGGCGGTCGTAGACGACGCCGACGCAGAGGAACAGCGCGCCGGAGACGATGCCGTGGGAGATCATCTGGAACATGCCGCCGGCGACGCCCTGCATGGTGCCGGCGAAGATGCCCATGGTGACGAAGCCCATATGCGCGACCGACGAGTACGCGATCAGCTTCTTCATGTCCTCCTGCATCAAGGCCACCAGCGAGGTGTAGATGATGGCAATCGCGGACATGGTGAAGATCAGCGGCGCGAAGTCGTGCGAGGCCAGCGGGAACATCGGCAGCGAGAAGCGCAGGAAGCCGTAGCCGCCCATCTTCAGCAGGATCGCCGCAAGCACCACGGAACCCGCGGTCGGCGCCTCGACGTGCGCGTCGGGAAGCCAGGTGTGCACCGGCCACATCGGCATCTTCACCGCGAAGGAGGCGAAGAAGGCAAGCCACGCCCAGGTCTGCAGCGACCGCGGCACGGCGGTGTGCATCAGGGTCGGGATGTCGGTGGTGCCGCCGTTCCAGTACAGCGCCATAATGGCGAGCAGCATCAAGACCGAGCCGAGCAGCGTGTAGAGGAAGAACTTGAACGAGGCATAGACCCGGCGCGGGCCGCCCCAGACGCCGATGATCAGGAACATCGGGATCAGGCCGCCCTCGAAGAACAGATAGAACAGCACGAGATCGAGCGCCGAGAAGGTGCCGATCATCAGCGTTTCCAGGATCAGGAACGCCATCATGTATTCGCGGACGCGGTTGGAAATCGCCTTCCAGCTCGCGATGATGCAGAACGGCATGATCGCGGTGGTCAGGATCACCAGCGGCAGCGAGATGCCGTCGACGCCCATGTGGTAGGTGATGCCGGTGGCGAGCCAGGCCGACTTCTCGACGAACTGGAAGTCGGCATTGGCCGGATCGAAACGCATGACCAGGATCACCGACACGGCGAAGGTGATGATCGTGGTCCAGAGTGCGATCCAGCGCGAATTGCGCCTGGCAGCCTCGTCATCGCCGCGGCTCAGGTAAACGATCAGCGCGCCGACCAGCGGCAGGAAGGTCGTGACCGAAAGGATGGGCCAGGTTGTCATTTACTGGCCTCCAAAGCCGAACATGAACCAGGTGATCAGGCCGGCGGCGCCGATCAGCATGGCGAATGCGTAGTGATAGAGATAGCCGGTCTGGATCTTCACGACGTTGCGGGTGACATCCAGCACGCGGGCCGAGACGCCGTCGGGGCCGAAGCCGTCGATGATGAAGCCGTCGCCCTTCTTCCAGAGCTGGTAGCCGATCCACTTCGCCGGACGGACGAAGATGAGATCATAGAGCTCGTCGAAGTACCATTTGTTGAGCAGGAACTGGTACAGCATCGGCTGCGTGTTCGCGAGCTCGACCGGCAGGTACGGCTTGCGAATGTAGAACGTGTAGGACACCAGGAATCCGCCGACCATCATCACGAAGGGCAGCCAGCCCAAAAGATGCGGCATGTGCTCCATATCCTCGAGGATATGCGGGTTCATCTTCACGGACTCGCGGAAGAACTCCTCCACGCCGTGCGGTCCGGTGAACAGCTCCTTGAAAGGGAAGCCTGCCAGCACCGAGCCGACCGCCAGCACGCCGATCGGGATCAGCATCCAGATCGGGCTTTCATGCGCGGCTTCGTAATGCTCCTGGTCGTGGGGTTCGCCGAAGAAGGTCTTGAACACCAGACGCCAGGAATAGAACGAGGTCAGGCCGGCGGCCACGATGGTCAGCAGGTAGGCGTAGGTCGAGAACGGGTTATGCGAGGCATAGGCCGCCTCGATGATCGCGTCCTTGGAGAAGTAGCCGGCGAACAGCGGGAAGCCGGTCAGCGCCAGTGTGCCGACGGTCATCACCGCGAACGTATACGGGATCTTCTTCCAGAGGCCGCCCATGTTGCGGATGTCCTGCTCGTGGTGCATCGCGTAGATCACCGAGCCGGAGCCCAAGAACAGCAGCGCCTTGAAGAAGGCGTGCGTGAACAGATGGAACATGCCGACCGAATAGGCCCCTGCTCCCATCGCCACGAACATGTAGCCGAGTTGCGAACAGGTCGAATACGCGACGATGCGCTTGATGTCGTTCTGGACGAGACCGATGGTCGCCGCGAAGAACGCCGTGGTGGCGCCGAAGAACATCACGACGGCCTGGGCGTTCGGGGCGAGCTCGAACAGCGGCGACAGGCGCGCCACCATGAACACGCCGGCGGTGACCATGGTCGCGGCGTGGATCAGCGCCGACACCGGGGTCGGGCCTTCCATCGCGTCCGGCAACCAGGTGTGCAGCAGGAACTGCGCCGACTTGCCCATCGCGCCCATGAACAGCAGCAGGCAGGTCAGCGTCAGCGCATCGGCATGCCAGCCGAGGAAGTCGATGGTCTTGCCGGTGAGGCCGGGCGCGGCGTGGAAGATGGTCTCGAAATCGGTCGAGTTCGTCAGCATGAAGATCGCGAAGATGCCGAGCGCGAAGCCGAAATCGCCGACGCGGTTGACCACGAAGGCCTTGATGGCGGCGGCGTTCGCCGACGGCTTCTGGTACCAGAAGCCGATCAGGAGATAGCTCGCCAGGCCCACGCCTTCCCAGCCGAAGAACAGCTGCACGAGGTTGTCAGCGGTCACCAGCATCAGCATGGCGAAGGTGAACAGTGAGAGATACCCGAAGAAGCGCGGCCGGTTCGGATCCTCGTCCATGTAGCCGATGGAATAGAGGTGCACGAGCGAGGACACGGTCGTCACCACCACCAGCATCACGGCGGTGAGCGTGTCGACGCGCAAGCTCCACCAGACCTCGAGGTCGCCGGAGAAAATCCAGGGCAGGAGCTGGAAGCGGGCGTCGTGGCCATTGAAGCCGACATCGACCAGCGTCATCCAGGACAGCGCCGCCGAGACGAACAGCAGCGCCGTGGTGATCAGCTCGGCGCCGCGTGAGCCGGCGGCTGCCGGCTCGGCAGGGCCGTGGCCATGGTCGTCATGGGCGTGATCGTCGTGACCATGGTCGTCGTGGGCAGCCGACGCATGCGCATCGCCATGACCGTGATCGCCGTGATGCTCGACCTCGTCGCCCGAGGGGTTGCGGCCATGCGCGCCGACGAGCGCGATCAGGCCGGCCAGAATGGCGCCCAGCAGCGGCAGGAATACGATTGCCTGAACCATTTGAGAGCTCAGCCCTTCATCAGATTGACGTCCTCAACCGCGATCGAGCCGCGGTTGCGGAAATAGACCACCAGGATGGCGAGACCGATCGCGGCTTCGGCGGCCGCAACGGTCAAGACCAGCAGCGCGAAGACCTGACCGACGATGTCGCCAAGGAAGGTCGAGAATGCCACCAGGTTGACGTTGACCGAGAGCAGGATCAGCTCGATCGACATCAGGATGACGATGATGTTCTTGCGGTTCAGGAAGATGCCGAGGATCCCGAGCGTGAACAGGATCGCGCCGACCGCCAGGTAATGTCCAAGCCCGATCGTCATTTCACCCACTCCGCCGCGTCCGCGTCCGAGAGCCCCTGCCCCGGCGCCACCTTGCGCATCGCCATCGCCATGTCGGGCGTGCGCGCGTTCTGAACGTTGATGTCCTGCCGCTTCACGCTCGCCTTGTGGCGCAGCGTCAGCACGATGGCGCCGATCATGGCGACCAGCAGCACCATGCCCGCGAGCTGGAAGTAGTGGATGTACTTCGTATAGAGCACGAGACCCAGCGCCTCGGTGTTCGAGACGTTGGCCGGGATCGGCGCCGTGATGGTCTTGCTCACGGTCGGGTTGATGACCCAGGCGCCGACGGTCAGGAGCAGCTCGAACAGGAAGATGCCGCCGATCACCACGCCGACCGGCAGGTACTGGATGAAGCCTTCGCGCAGCTCGAGGAAGTCGACATCGAGCATCATGATCACGAACAGGAACAGCACCGCGACGGCGCCGACATAGACGACGATCAGCATCATGCCGAGGAATTCGGCGCCCATCAGCACGAACAGGCCCGAGGCGTTGACGAAGGCCAGGATCAGGTACAGCACGGAGTGCACGGGATTGCGCGAGACAATCACCATCACGGCCGAGGCGACGCAGACGGCGGCGAAGAGATAGAAGAAGAGCGCGGGAAGGATCATGCCCTCACCTCACCGGTACGGCGCGTCGAGCTCGATCGCTTTCGCGATCTCGCGTTCCCAGCGATCGCCGTTGGCGAGCAGCTTGGCCTTGTCATAGAACAGTTCCTCGCGGGTCTCGGTCGCGAACTCGAAGTTCGGACCTTCGACGATGGCGTCGACCGGACAGGCCTCCTGGCAGAGGCCGCAATAGATGCACTTCACCATGTCGATGTCGTAGCGCACGGTGCGGCGGGTGCCGTCGTTGCGGCGCGGGCCGGCCTCGATGGTGATGGCCTGCGCCGGGCAGACC
>Ga0209148_1000157_pt1 | contig 142367 bp, 125 predicted proteins | sample AraplaCol_mMF_r2_2_FD_184288 | JGI IMG/M metagenome (GOLD analysis project Ga0209148, IMG submission 184288) | Arabidopsis root microbial communities from North Carolina, USA - plate scrape CL_Col_mMF_r2 (SPAdes) (version 2) | ecosystem: Host-associated > Plants > Roots > Endosphere | place...
AATTGTGTTTGAATTTATAGAAATCTGGTACAATCGCAAAAGATTACATTCTGCCCTGGGATACTTATCCCCAGCGGAATTTGAGAGAAACTTAAACAAATTAAATATTGCAGCTTAACCGAGTGTCCATTTTATTGTTGCAATTCCAATTTACTTCCAACATGCTTTTGAATAATTCAACGTCGGTTAAATTTATCATAAGTAATTCCTTAATTTAAATAAGGTACCAGGTAGCAATTATCGGTGCGTAAGACTCCTGCCTTAGGGCAAGCACCTTTTTATTTGTTTGTTGAATTCAATTGCGCTGTGAATGCGTCTACGACTGCTTCAATATGATTCCTGTCTGACTTGGGTAACTTTTCTATTTTGGTTAACAGTAATATCAGCTCTCTAGGCATTGAATTTTTGTCGAAAGATGAATTTGAGTCAACTATGCCACCAAGATAATCTAAAGACATATTAAGTATCACTGCAATTTTTGCAGCTACTTCAAGAGGTGGTTGTATTTCTCCCCTTTCATACTTCCCTACAACATCTCTGGATGCTCCGATGTGGTTCCCCAGTTCTAACTGAGTCCAGTTCCGTTCCTTCCTTGCCAAAGTAATCTTTTCTCCGATTGTCATTGTTTACTTTTTACAGGAATGAATTTACAATTAAATGTGAAGTACGCTGCTACTTTCAAAAAATCTACCTGATTTTTCGGCTAAAGTCCTTATTGGCAAATAATAATAATATGACATTAAATGCTATTAAAACTATCTAATTAAGATAGTTTTAATCACTTTTTTATGTATATTCGTATAAACAACAACGTTATGAAAATACAAACACGATTAGGCAAAATGCATTACAAAAATGTACAGAGCCAACGACTCACCTGGACTAACTACATTCAGGTACCCTGGCTTAACTTGTCAGGCCAATGGTTGGAAAAAGCGGGTTTTCCTGTTGGTGAACCGATAGTAATTTCCGTTTCTAAAAACAAATTAGTTATCACAAAAATTAAAACGGAAAAAAATGAATGTGCAATCAGTGAAAGAAAAAAATGTAGAAGGAAAAACACTAATTCTAAAAGCAGGGAAGATGAAAGAGTGGGTGTTTTGTACCCGGCTTTCAGAAGCAAATTTTAGGATACAATCAGCATGAAAATTCCATAGTCCAAATTATAAAGTATGATGAGAAAACACAGAAGGAACCTCATGAAAAGCAATCTAATACTACCGCCTTACCTGGTTCCATACAAAGATGCAATGTATCAGGATCATTTTGATCTAAACTATATAAGATTAGAAGCCGGGCGGGCTAAATCCCGCCCGGTACCTGATAAGCCTATAGTTGATAAACCGTCAGCTATTGAACACCTTGATTTGGACACCAAAGCAATAGATACGACCACTGATGCAGATAGCATAAAGAAAAAAGAACCGGTAGCTGAAAATGGCTGGTTTGGCGAGTGGTAAGAGATAAAAAATAATGATCTTACATACAGGTTTTTAAATACGGTTTAAACGATCGTTACCCTACTGCCAATATCCTGGCACAACCCACATATTTCATCGTATTTACAACAGTATTGCTGATGGGCGTACCCATTTCAAGTCCAACAGACAATATAAACGTCCATGAATCATCCACTTTCTGTCCTCCTTCCAATTGCAATTCGATACGCTCTCCTGCATAAGGTTGTCCTGCTGGCTGCCAGGCTGTATAAGCTGCTGGTGCAGCGTCAGTATCTTTCTTTGTAAAAGCAGGATAGTTATAGTGCAGGTCTGTAATAGCCTGTAGTGAAATTACAAACCGGAACAATGGATACTGCCAGGGAATGAACAGGTTGACTTCCGGCGTCAGATCGGGCAACTGTATCCATGCACTGCCGGTTTCCCGTATAATCTCATATTTCAACGGATGCCTTACCACACCATCAAAAGGGTTCTTTTGCGTAATGCGGAATCCTTCCAGCAGGTCCCTGTGTTTGGAAAGGAGAATAGACCGTTGTCCTTTTACATTTCCGGTATCCTGTAGCTGTATCATTTTACATAATCTGGAAAATTCAGCTGCAATGTTGTGATCCGCAAGATGTCTTACAAACAGCAAGGCCCATCTGATTCTGCCGGCTTCCCTGCCGCAACCTTTCCACTCGATATTATTCTCTCTTGTTCTTTCGAAACTTTTAGCTGTTTTGATTTTATTTCCGGATACTCCTCCGGTGCTCCGGACAAACGTACCATCCATATCTTTTCTTTTGTAGGCAGATAAACCTCCGATTTTTCCGGTGAAATCGATACCTCCTTTAAGTCGGGCCATGTGGGGTGTAATATATCTAACAATTTACTTAAAATCTATTATTAAGACAACTATAACTCCCCTATAAGCCCCCTTTAAATAAGGTGGGCTTATAGGGGGAGTATAGGGGACTATGAGGGGGCTTACAGGGGACTTATACTACCTGATAAACCGCTTGAAATACGCTAAAAACCAGGGCAAAACATCAATACTTCAAAAAAGGCAATACTACTTCTTCCGGTATCCCAGTTACCAGGCAAAAATCCTGCATGGTCACGAATTCCTGCGGGGATTTACCAAGTTGTTTCTTTATTTGTTTTAAGAGCCGTCGTGCGGCCTGATCTTCCTTGCCGGTAATGTTTTTCACGTCTTTCACATAAACGACGGCTCTATATGGAATTGGTGGTATCATAATGTTCAATATTGATCAAAAGTGATTAAATATAATATGGATGATCAGCATGTTTTTTTTGCATTATCATCCGGTGTATCATTGTAAAAGGTTACTGCAGGAACCGGGGTTTAAGTATAACGTACCTACGTAAACGTTATACGCAAATTTACAAAATTTTAACCATGGCTAAACAATTAGGAATAACAAAATTAGGTGGAACAATAGGGGATATTACCTTCTATAAATCCAAGGATGGTATGATGGCGCGGCAAAAATTAAGCGTCAGCAGCAACCGTTTATCGGACCCTGCCTTTGCCCGTGTAAAGGAAAATACGCTGGAGTTTGGACGGGCCGGTAAAGCCGGTAAGGTGTTAAGAGCTGCCTTTAGCAAACTCTTATCCAAAAGCGCAGATGGCAGAGTGACAAGCCGTTTGGTACAGGCTATTATGAAAGTGCAGAAAACCGATACCACAAGTATGCGTGGAGAGCGTAATATGGGGAATGGTGATGCCAGCCTGCTGAAGGGCTTTAACTTCAACGTTAAAAGCCCGCTCAGTACTGTTTTATCGGAACAGTATACGACCGCGATCAACCGTGTAACAGGAGTAGTATCGGTGTCTATTCCGGCTTACATTCCGCAGGATGCTATTAGCGCACCTGAGGGCACGACTCACATCAAATTGATAAGCGCAGCTTCGGTAATAGATTTCTTAAATGAAAACTATCAATCAGTTTACGCAAGTAGTGCAGCAATAGTGTACGGCACACAGCAGGAAGCCCTGTTAACGCTTACGCATAACCTGCCGGCGAATAGTACAGATCCACTATTCCTGGTATTGGGAGTTGAATTTTATCAGAATTTTAACGGTACATTATATCAGTTAAAGACAGGTAGTTTCAATGCCCTTTCAATTATCGCTGTTGATGTAAATTAACGGCCAGGGGTGTATCAAATATTTTTTGATACACCCCTTTTATGCTACCACAAAACATCTCAGGCCGCATTAGTTACCTTTTCACTAAAATGGACAAAAAGAAAAATTTTGTCAAAATATTAGATTACATACATTCGTTATCATAAAAACTTACAAAAATGAAGATAGATTTTGCAAGGCCCTTAACACCCAGGACCGAAACCGTAATTTTTAATTATAGAAAAGATCAGAATGTCGTCATCAGTTACAACACTGACCAGTATTGTTTATCACCTTTGCAATGTAAAAGAAGATAACCTTAGAGACAAGAAACAATACGAGGCCCAGAAAGCCGCGCTCTTAGCGGAAATTCAAACTATCAGGGAAGCCATTGTAATAAACGCCCTTTCCATTGTTAACGAACAGGAATACACGCAGTTTATTGAACATAAAAACCGTACACTAACAGTACTTGAAAACCTGTTGGAGGACGCTATTTCCCAAAAAGAGGGCAAATCTTTCACCACGGAATTGATGAAAGAAGCCTTGTCTCATACCGGCGTACTTAATTACTTCGTACGTTACTATTTCAAGCAGGCATCGAAAGTTTCAGAGAAAAGTTTGCCAGCTCCAAGCGAAGACTATATTGCTTTGGAAAAAATAAAACTGGATATCTCTGCTGCAGGAATAGCCGTTCTTACAAAAGTGCTTGTAAAAACAACGCCGCATATCCCCCCTGAATCTCAGGAGGAGATTATCCCCTTTGTAATTGAATATTTCAGTTCAAAACTAAAGGATAATATGGCTGTTAAAACGTTTAAGAAAAATTATCGTAATCCCGAACCCGCAGCTATCCGCGACGCAATAGGGTTCCTTACAAGGATGATCGATCATCTGAAAAATCTATAACTTTTTTTATTTCCGCAATTTATTGATAATGAATAAGATGCACAAGGGGGTGCAGGGGGGTATGCACCCCCCTGCACCTGTTCTTGTATTGCTTATTTTTTTTGATTTGCATAAAAACATTCAAAGTATGCAAACAAACATTCCCATTACTCAAAATGACCCACAACAGGCAAGGAAATTTATTCTCCCTCTCAAAAAGACAAACCTGCCAAACCGTAGAACACTACGACCCCGGAACTATCAGCAAATTCTTAAACGCAAAAAAACCAAGCGATGAATTACATTCTTCACATGCAAAATTTTTATTACCTCCTGGAAAGGGATAAACGTCTGAAACCATATCACATTACGTTGTACATCGCTTTGTTCAACACATGGAACAAATGTCACTTTACCCAGACATTCAGGATCTCGCGCAATTTACTGATGAACAGCAGCCGTATAGGCAGCAAGAACACGTTTGCCAAAACGCTTAAAGAACTGCACGAATACGGTTACATCATCTATCAGCCTGAACTGCACAAAGGGCATTACCCGAAAGTAACGGTCATCCGGTTAACAGATCGTGAGATAATGAAAAATCAACTGGATCTTTTCCCCGATAGCAGTTCAACTTCTGATACCGGCAGTGATACCACATATGGTACAGGGGTAGTATCAAATGTGAACAGATATGGTACCACATCCGGTACAGGGGTAGTACCAGATGTGAGCAGAACCGGTACCACATCTGGTACCGAAGTAGTACCAGAAGTGGTACACTTAATAAAACAATATAAACAAATTAAAACAATAGAGTGTGAGACACACGCACAAAAATATCCAACCATGCAAGAAGTTTTAAACTGGTTTGATAAAGAACATGCAAACGCAGAAACGGCCCTCGCTTTTTTTTACCACTATTCGGCTAATGGGTGGATGATGGGTAAGCACCCCATCAGAAAATGGCAGGCAGCGGCCTCAAAATGGCTTTTAACCATAAAAAAAACATTCAACAATGAAAGACCCAATCCTCTCCACACAAAAAACAACAAAAACTATTCAAACCCCCTATGACTATCATGCAGCGCTGCAACTGGTAATAGCAAAGGGAAAGGAACTGTTCGGACCGGATTACAATATCCAGGACATTGACCGGGCGCCCATCCTGAAACTGATCACTTATTTCCTTCAGGACGAAAACGTAGCCGATCATCTGGGGATAGACCTGTACAAAGGGCTACTCATCAATGGCCCCGTCGGATGTGGAAAGACGGCTATCCTGCGCATTATGCGGGCACTGGTATCGCCTCATAACAGGTTCCTCATCCGTTCATGCAGCGAAATAAGCCAGGAATTTATGAGAGAAGGCTATATGATGATAACCCGTTACAGCAAACAATGCTTCGATATCCAGTCAGGCACTTTGCGCCCCAGTTGTTTTGATGACCTGGGACTGGAACCAGATGTAAACTATTACGGTAATAGCATGAACGTAATGGCAAACATTCTCTTCCATCGTTACGACCTGTTCATGGAAGCACATATGCTCACTTATCTCACCACCAACATGGATGGGGAAGAACTGGAAAAACGTTACGGTCTTCGGCTTCGCAGCCGCTTACGGCAAATGTGTAACCTGATCGCTTTTTCGCCGGACAGTAAAGACAAAAGACGCTAAAAAGCGTTCACTTACAAAACGTTTACACTTTCAGTAGGTATCTCGTTACAATATTCATTTATAAAATTCTGATTATGCGAAACATTAAATATATCGTTATCCACTGCACCGCTACTCCGCCTTTAACACCGGTTGAAGCGATTCAAAACTATTGGAAAACACAGCTTCGCTGGAAGAATCCTGGGTATCACTACATTTTATTAGCAAATGGTACTATAAAGCAATTGCTGGACGAAGAGCTGGTTGCAAATGGAGTGGCGGGATATAATAACGTCTGCATTCATGTCAGTTATATCGGTGGCGTTGACGCGGATAATAATCCTCAGGATACACGGACGCTGAGCCAGAAAGCGGCCATGTATTATATCATTTGTAGACTGAGAGAAAAATACCCTGCGGCTGTTATCCAGGGACACAGGGATTTTCCGAATGTACATAAGGCATGTCCCTCATTCAATGTGAAGGATTGGATGAAGGAATTTATACCGTAATTATCAAAAGGGTATCCTAAGAAAGGAATTATAACAGACTGGCTTGAGCTTAACACAATGGAGGTTGTAGCAAAAATAAAGGGTCTGAGAATCGTCTAAATGGCGATAAGTCTCCACCAGGTACATGAACAAAGAGAGCCTGTATCGAACTTACGATACAGGCTCCTCCCTTTTATTCAAAAGATAATTATCTAAGAGAATTGATCCACGCAGCTATTTTCAGGGCATCATTACGAGGCACCTGTGGCATTGGCGGCATTTCAGTTGCAAATTCGGGCCAGTTCTGAGGCTTCGGATTTGCCAGCAGTTTCAGGATCTGCTCATTCGTATAATGACGCTTCGCTACATCAGAATAAGCTGGCCCTACCTGGCGCTTGTTAGCAGCATGACATGCTAAACAGGTATACTTTGCCAGTAAAGGCTTCACTTCTTCAAAAGCAGGCGCTTTAGTCACTGCCGGTTTAGCGGCAGCAACAGGTTTCACTGTAGCAGGTTCCGGCCTGGCAACAGGCTTTGCTTTAGAAGAATTGAACGTACTCACTTTACTTAATGGCAGCTTATCGCCCTGCGGAATATGATGCAGTGTATAGAAACCTGTAGGATGTACCAGTGAATAAGAATGATCTTTTGCACGTACCCCTTCCAGCGTAATATTATGCACATAATCCAGGCGTAAGCTGTCTACTATAATACGGGCTTTCAAACCGTCTTCAGAGACTTTAACACCTTTAACAGGACAAGTGATATTGTTTACCGGAGGACTCCCATACACAGAGTGATACTTGTAAGTAAAACTCTGCACAGAATAAGAAGCCAGATCTTCTGCTGATTTCTTATCTACAGGTAAAGTGAATTCAATTTCAAAACCATCGGGCATTGCTTTGATAGTACGCATCTCAAACGGCATCTTCTCATTCCATACCAAACGCTGTAAACCTTCATTGGCATCTCCTGCAGAACCCCATCCCCTGTTCGTCTCCCCTACAAATAGAGTAGAACCGTCCTTGGCCCAGGCCATCCTCAATACCCCCGACTGGAAACCTGCACGGAAATCAAAAGAAACGCCCTGGTACTCGCCATCCACTTTCTCCATCACCACACGCATGATCTTACTCTGCCCCTGGTCACCAATTAAAATCTGTCCGCCGAAAGGACCAAAACTTCCTTCAGGAATGATGACAGCTTCCGAGTTGGAAACACCCTGTATACCATGTGGTAAAATAACGGCCGGTAAACGTAAAGAAGGGATCTTCTTTTTAATATCTGCCAGTGTTACGAATTGCTCATTAACGATGTTTTCCGGTTTTAGATAATGACCATCCGCTCCTTTCTCACGACGATCTTTTACCAGCGAATGAAACTCCTCATCGGATAATTTCACCGGAGAATTAGGCTCCTGAGACCAGCGTAAACCTGCCGGATGACCAATAAAATCGCCCTTGTCTATTTTCCAGAGACCACCGGAACCAACCCAGTCGCCCTGATTCTCTGTATAGAACAGTTCCCCGTTCAGCATACTGATACCACAGGGAGAACGGAAGCCCGTTGCATAAGGCTCCATACGTCCATCTTCCCAGATGTGCATCATCCATCCACGCCAGGGCACTTTGCTTACACCACGCCACCATTCCTGATCGCCAAAAGCAACATTGCCGGATACAAAGAAAGAGCCATCCGGTGCAATCTTAGGGCCGAAGCTATATTCATGATAATGACCGGAAAGCGGCCATGCATAAATAGTTTCATATACGTCTGCTTTACCGTCCATATTGGTATCTACCAGTTTGGTGAGTTCACCGCGCTGTGCGCAGTAAAATGCACCATCTTTCCATTCCAGCCCCAGGACCTCATGCAGCCCCGAAGCGAATTTGCGGAAATAAGGTTTGCGGCTGGTAGGGTTTTCTACCACATACACATCTCCGCGACGGGTAGAGATGCCCAGATCACCATTAGGCAATACCGTTAGTCCGCCTACTTCCAGCAGGGTACCTTCCGGAGAAGTCACTTTCAGTATCTTAAAGAAGTCTTCTTCCTTCGGCGTTTCCTGGGCATGCAGTGTTGTTGCTGCAGCAGTAAGCAGCAACGAGTACAATGTGGCCTTTTTTAACAGTGCCTTATAAATATTTTTCATTTGCAATAGTCAAAAGATTAGAAAAGGATGGAATAGCTCAGTTTACTGCGTACCGGAATAATCAGCTCTTTCAGGCCATCAGCATCGCGGATGACAGGCTTTTCTCCACCGGTATCTTCCAGTTGCAGGTAATATGATTTCCCATCAATGATATACATATCCTTTGAAAGCGTTTCTATCGTACGGCCCTGTGCCAGCTTCGCATACAAACCATCTACCGGAGTGGATACAGTCAGTTCGCGATGTACACCATGACCTTCTGATATAACACGTACCGCATCTGTAACGGCTGCGCCATACAGGAAGTATTTAAAGGTAGGACGGTCCTTATCGTCCAGTACATACCCTTTTGGACGGTAACCGGTACCAGTGGTATCGGATAACCAGGCAGCATTAGCAGAAGACAGCTTTGCCAGCGTAAAAGCAGGAGTGCCCAGGTACTGCACCGTACCACGGGGACGGGAGCAACCATTGCCCCTGTCGTGCCACATAGCAGTAGCATCCAGGAAACCACCACGCCATACCTGTACCAGCATACCTCTGTCCATATCATAGGTGTAATGCACGTTCTCAGGGCTTCCTACAGAAACAGCATGCACGATACGGGTACCGGGAACATCCATAAAGCTGCGCAGAATAGTATTTACCGGTGCATCTACCAGGATGGGGTCCGTTTCATCGCGGCGGTTCGCGTCATTTGGTTTACGGGGCTGATCTACACTGGTAATAGTGATATTGCGGAAAGCAACAGCACCATGATCTCCCTGTAAACGTAATGGGCCAACGGCTTTTTCTTCACCGGCAGAACCACGGGTAGGCCCCAGTAATTCTACATCTTCGTGAATAGTAACGCCATTCAGTTCCACCAGCAGCATTCTTGCATTCGCTGTTTTGTGGCCGGCGGCATCGAAACGGGGCGCCTGGAAAGAAATTTTCATATGCTGCCAGAGACCAGGAGCACGGCTTACATTATAACGGGGAGCATGGCCGTCGTATCCCTGCTGACCGGCAGGACGACTATCATCCCAGCGTTCATAGATACCTCCATTATCGCCGGATTTAGGGTTAGTAACAGACCAGCTGTCCAGCAGCTGGATCTCGTACCTGCCCTGCAGATAAATCCCGGAATTGGCACCCGGTGCCATCATATAATCCAGTTCAATGTCTACATCCCCGTATTCAGCATTTGAGAAGAGGTCTTTGCCAGGGTGCGTTTTATCCGGAACATTCAGCAATACACCTGTACCGGTGCCTGCCTGCAGCACATCGGGTTTTTCTAAATTTGCAATAGCATCACCTGCTATGCTCCAGCTCTTTCCCGGATCATGAAATGAGGAAAGGTCCTGTAGAGGAACTGACTGGCCTGCAGCAGGATTGATAACAGCCATTCCCATACCGCAGAGGCACAGGAAGCCCATCAAAGACCGGCTTGCATGATTTTTCGATCTAAGTACCATACTTTAAATGAGTTAAGCCAAAAGAAAAAATGAAAAGTTGAGACCTTTTGACGAGGTGCTAATATATAAATAGTTTATTGGCAACGCAAGGAATTGGTATAGAAAAAAGGATGAGCGGGAAAAACAACTTTAAATGGAATGTTAATACTGTTAAGGATTTCAGGGTAGGATACCTTACCTTTTTATATAACTTTTATAGAGGAAATCTTCTGAAGCGTCTACCAGCTGATAAGTATTGGGGACTTCATCGCCCAGGCTGTGGAAAGTGACCAGGCGCGTACCACTGGGACGGTTTTCGAGTGCGCGGGACAGGTATCTTGAATAATACACGTACAGGCTACTGGAATATTCAATTTCATGATCTATACGGTCTCCTTTATCGAGATTCTCAAAGAAGGAATTGTAGAAATAGAAATTATCGTAATTGTCGAGGTCCAGCTGTGTAAAATTGCCGTGAATAAAATGGACGTTTTTTACTTTGAGGGCATCCCTTGCATCCAGGGCATAGTTATACAGTTCCTGCCGCTGTTCCACCCCATAAAAAGTGGCTGCAGGATAATACATGGCACCTACCAGACAGAATTTACCTACACCACTACCTATATCCAGTACCCTCTTTCTTTCTCCCTGAGAGAGGAAATGTGCTGCTTTACGGGCTACGCTTAAAGGCGTCCAGTGCCGCTTTGACAAAAGTTGTATCCTTTCGGGATACAACCAGTCAAATGCAGCATCAGTATTGTAGGGGTTATGTGCGGTAGGATTTAACTTCTGCATAGTTAATTACAAAGCTACTGCTGGCACTCTTATTAACTTCTGGTATTCTTCGGGCTGAAGAAGACCTTCCCTGTCCTGAAATTTAGAAGGGGTGATGAAAAATATCCACCCACGGTCCTGCGGACTTTCAAGAATCAGGTCCAGGTTATTGTTCAGCCTGATGTTCGGCCCGAGAAACTTACATTTCACCGGGGCATTCACGGGGATGATCTCATCTCCTGAATAGAGGTTTGCTATCAAGGTGCCTTTTTCAATGGAGCCCTTGTTATTGAACCATTTAACGTTATCAATCTTTGTTATTCCTGCTAATTTGAAGGCGGACAAGCCGATAAAACCAACAGTACCATTAAAATCGATCCACTCATGATCTTTGGTAAAATGAATGCGTGGTCTTGAAATAGTTGACATATTCATTTCACAAAGGTAACTTTAGTATTGCAACTATGCGCTGATATATATCACCTGCCATTATTTTAACAATTTAGAATATGAGTTTAACCGGGCTCTTCCCGATAGATAAGTGGAATTTTAAGTCAGAATCGGTCTTAAATAACCTTCCAGAGGAGGAATTTGGGCATTTATGTGCCAATATGATCGAAAAACAGTATGAAAAGGGAGATATCCTTTTCAGGGAGGGAACCGTCCCATCCGGCATATTTTTCATCAAAAAAGGGAAAATTAAGAAATATAAGCTGGACCATGACAGCAAAGAGCATATCATTTACGTAGCAAACCCCGGGGAATTGCTGGGTTATCATGCTATTCTTTCTGAGGAACGGTATCCGGACTCTGCCGCGGCACTTGAAGAGTGTGTAATCGCTTTTATTCCCAAAGAAGACTTTTTAGATACACTGCAGGAGTCGAAGGTATTGTCTCAAAGGCTTTTAAAGACGCTGAGCCATGAATTTGCCGTACTGACCAACAGTATTTCCGTATTTGCACAACGTTCTGTCCGGGAGCGACTGGCCATCATGCTTATTGTACTGAGGGAGAAGTTTAAAGCGGAGACAGCAGAAGGAGAAGAAATTGCGATCAATATTTCGAGGAATGATCTGGCGAATATGGTGGGAACAGCGAAAGAAAACGTGGTGAGGTTCCTCAAAGAGTTTAAAGTAGCAGGGATCCTGAATGCGAGCGGGCGGAAGATCTTTGTGAAAGATGTGAAGAAGCTGGTAGAGATCTCAAATTATTCATAATTACTTACGGGCATGTTCTTTGTTTATACTATATAAACCTACAACATGAAATATCTGAGATTTCTGCCCGTACTACTATTATTGATATTGGGTGCCGGTTGTGTGACTCCTGGTCATGCTCCTAGTCCACCGAGACCACCAATGCCACCTCATGGTGTACAGCTTAATCATGTGGTTGAGCGGCCTGTAATGGTATAAGATATTGTCGAAGTATTTGCAGACATAGAGGCTGACTAAAAAAGTAAAGTACTTTTTTGGTCAGCCTCTTTTATAAACAAACTCCGTCAGAGTTCCCTGATATTGGGATTTCTGACGGAGTCTGTTATATACAAGGTAAATTGTTGCAGCAAACACGGAGCTGCCGCAAACATATCTTTTGAGCCTTTTTTATTTCGTTTCCTGTTGCAATTTTTTGATGATAGCATCCAGTTTTTTAGGATCATTTACATAAGGCGAAAGATCGAACAATGCAATTTTCCTGAAGTCTGTAGGATGGCTTTCACTTTGCAAAGAGATAGTACCTTCTTTCAATAAACGTCCTTCCTGCAGCAGTGAAGGATCTGCATTTGAAACGCTCCCCCCTCCTACCTGTGGTTTCTGGTATACCAGTACAGTATCCCTGAATACGATATGTTTGATAACGGAATCACCAAGTACAAGTGCAGCAGCACGTACCCACTGGGTGCCATGATAGGTTTTAGAGGTAGATGTAATGCAATGTTCCGTAATCAGTTTACCATTCATTACTACGTTCGTACCGGGCGTACAAAGGTTACAGGTAGGCCTTTCATCTTTGCCATTACCACCCAGCAACTGTTCTTCAAGAGAAATAGGGAAGTCCTGGTCTTTACCCATGCTGGCAGCCGTTTGCCCGTGTAACATCACGCCATTGTTGCGGATAGCCCATCCCGGACCGCCAGGTACCTGTTCTCCCACAAAGCGGTATTCTACCACTATCAGGTAAGCAGAGAATTGTTTTTTGTAGAAGATATGCCCGTATTGTTCATCGAAGTTTTTGTAGTGGTCGTACCTTACTTTCAGCAGTCCGTTCTCTACGCGGAAAGTATTTCCGAAGTTATCATTGAGATCATGTCCTTTTATTTTGATATCCCAGTTTTTGAGATCTTTCCCGTTGAATAACTGAATCCAGCCTTTCTGTTTTTGCTGTGCCATGCCTGTCAGTGCTACCAGGAGAAGTCCGCAGGTGAAGAGTTTTTTCATACGTCTGTATTTTTATGACCTTTAAGATAGTGTTTGTATCCGAGATAGTTGGCATGTAATTGGGAACATTTCCGGGATATAATCATAATGTAACGATAATGAAATCGCTTATTGTTCTTTTGTTTGTTAGTTTTTCCTGTTGGGGCCAGGATACCGGTTGGCAGCAATCTCTTAAAACGGAACTCTATAAGCTGGATACGTCGAAAAACTTTGGCGTATGGAAACAAAGTACTGAAAAGTTAGCATGGCTGACAAAAGCACATCCTGAAGAGTGGTTATTGCAGTATTATACCGGCTGGGCATATACACAACCTTCTTTCCAGGCGCCTCATGAAGAAGCCGAACGGCTGACAGAAAAAGCGGAACCTTATGTGAAAAAGGCCCTGGTATTGCAGCCGGATAATACAGAAACACTGACATTGATGGCCTATTGGTTATCTGCCAGGATCAATGCTTTGCCTGCAAGGGGCATCATACTTAGCGCTGATAGCAAAAGCTATGCAAACAAGGCGATAGCAGCAGATAGCGCTAACCCAAGGGCATACCTGATAAAAGCGCTGGTAACTTTTTATACCCCGGCAGTTTTTGGGGGAGGAAAGCAGAAAGCAGCACCTATTGTGCAGGAGACAGTACAGCGATTTGCCGTTTTTAAGCCCAAAACAGCAATAGATCCGCATTGGGGAAATGAGATCTGCCAGCAACTGGCTGCTGAGTATAAATAAACTGTGCATTTTTATACCCGAACATTTATAAATAAACATTGTTATGAGTACATACAACAGCTTAAACGGACATGGCGAACCCCGTGCCACTCCTTTATATGAGAAATCTAATATTCTCAATGTGAGTAAACCGGGACGTATTGCCTCAATTGTAAGCGGAGCTATGTTGACTACTTCCGCTATCAGTAACATTGACAAACATCCTTTTCGCAGTTTGCTGCGGTTGGTCACCGGTGGATATTTGCTCTACAGGGGTATTTCAGGTAATTGCCCTGTATCTGCTGCTGCATCGGGGAAACGACTGGGAGATGGTCATGCCAGATCGGTTAATATCCGTAAGAAATTAATAGTGGATAAACCCAGAGCGGAAGTATATGCATTCTGGCGTCAGGTAGATAATCTGCCTCTTTTTATGAAACATGTGGCTTCCGTGGATTCCCTGGACAGCTATCATTCTCATTGGGTGGTAAAAGGCCTTGCCGGTATCGGAAAAGTGGAATGGGATGCCGAAGTCATTAAGGAAGACCCCGGTAGCTTTATAGGATGGCGTTCTGCTCCCGGTTCTGATATTGTAACTGCGGGAAAAGTGAACTTCAGTGATGCGATCGGCGGTGGAACTGAAATAGAAGTAAATATAACATATCGTCCGCCTGCTGGTTATGTAGGTAAAGGATTAGCCTGGCTGTTGAATGGTGCTTTTGAGAGAATAGTGGAGAAAGATATCATGAGCTTTAAACACTATATAGAAACAGGTGTGATCACTCTTTAATTATCTTATATGCAGATAATTCCTGCTCAGTTTACCGGAGATAAAAGTAAATCCACGTATAGCATCACTACCCCTTCCGTAACTGCAGCCCAAACAATCTATGAACAGGCAAAAGAGCGGTTACTACAGGTAAATGAATGGCAGAAAATATGTGGCCCTCATTCTGCTTCATTTCAACTGACAGACGAAAAGGGTACTCCTTTATTTCAAAAAGCGGCAGTAGGGAATTATATGCGGATTGACCTTCCAGGCCCAGGGAATAAATCTGGTGGGGGTTACGACTGGGTAGTGATTGAAGAAATAGCAGCGAACGATTCCCCCACCGGAAAATCCAATTATGTGGCCATGCGGGTAAGGCCCGTGAAGATGGCGCACTTTTATAAAAATACTGCTACCAGTTCTTTTATTGTAGAACGTATAGGAAAAAGGGTGACCGCAAGTGTTTACGGCAGGAATGAAATTCCGGATACAAAGACAGGTAACTGGCTGGATAAGATCAGGAATATATTTATTTTTCTGACTACAGTACTGGGATTTCAGAAACCTCAATGGAAAAGCCTTGTAACAGGATTATTAAAATAGCAGGTCTAATTAAAATATCAGTACCAAAACAATCTTTAAGTCATTTATCTCAGACAAATAAGTTATCCCAAAATGAAAAAATCAAATTACGGATTTTGCATAGGTATCGTATTAATTATAACAGTCACGTTTGGTTGCAGTAAAAAATCCAGTGAATCGCTTGTTGTAATTCCCCCCCATCGTGTTGCCATTAATAAAGATACTTTAATTGATCTTTCCGGCCCCTTTAACAATACACTGGAATCATATGTTACAGGAGGGTATACGGACCAGGTATCTTACAATCCCGGAGATACGATTGCATTTTACATAGACTTTAAGGTGCCGGATAAATTAAAAGCAGTACTTCCACTGCGAAATGCGGCGTTACAGGTGGTAGATTCTATCAAAGGGGTTGCTTTCAAACAACCGGAATATGGTGGAAACAAGTCGACAGATGGCTATCATTATAATGCCAATTTTGGATATTTAATTCCTCTTAATTTCAAATCGGGTGTTTATGTTGTAGCAAGCAGAGGACACGAAATTGTATTTACTATAAAGTCTGCAACTAAAGATGAACCTATCACAATTGTATACCCCAGCAATACTGATGCAGCGTATAACAATATGGGAGGGCAAAGCCTTTATGTAGGACCCAAAGCTGATAGTGTTTCATTTCTTCGTCCCAAAGTTTCGTCCAGTACTCCTTTACAATTTTTTGCCAGTCAGTTTTTCAATTGGGTTTGTACGCAGCATTACAACGTTAATTATATTTCTGATATGGACCTCGATAATTATGATAATTTCAAAAATAGTAAGCTGCTGATTATCGCGGGTCATAGTGAATACTGGACCCGTGCTGCCAGAGTAAATTTTGACAGGTTTATCAGTGAAGGGCATCATTCGCTGATACTTTCAGGGAATACAATGTGGTGGCAGGTGAGATATTCATTTGACAACACTAAACTAATATGTTATAAAGGCAATAACGACCCCATTAACAATGCCCTGCTTAAAACTAATTTGTGGCTGACTCCCTATTTAAATTATCCGATCATTAATAGCATAGGGGCAGATCATGCTCATGGAGGGAATGGACTGGAGTCAACCAGTCAGGGTCCTGACAGAAGCTGGAAAGGATACAAGATCATCAATGGTAATTCTCCTATCCTCCAGCATACAGGATTAAAAGACAACGATATTATTTCCATACCAACCAGTGAATACGATGGTACGGAGCTGATATCCCAAACACCTCCCATACAACCGAATAATTCAATACTCAAATTTAATAAAGTGGCAATTATCGGCTATGATTATGGATCTTATCAACCACCTTACCCCACCACCACTGTAGGCACCTTTATGGTTTTCCAGAAAACACCTTCAAGTGGCTGGATAATAAATACGGCCTCAACAGACTGGTGTTCTCCAAGAGGATTTGGTGGTGCCAGTTCACAGCAGATCATTCAGATCACCCAAAACTGCATCAACCTGTTATTAAATGATACCCCTATATTATGATACTTTTGCCTGTTAATTATTCATTCTTTGGCCATGGCCGGATTTCTGTATATTCTGATTGCCATCGCATTTGTAATATTGATCAGTGCAAGGAGTATGCGGTCCATTTGTTCGCCCTGAAATAGAACAGCATTTTGAATATTCTAATTAGTATGGCCTGATTATTGGGAAACAGTAAGGAATTATATTTTGTATAACCTTAAAAACCATTCTTATGAGCACGGCAAAATTATTATGTGGAGCATTGGCAGGGGTTGCAGCAGGATTAGTGCTGGGGGTGCTTAATGCACCGGATAGTGGAACGGAAACCAAGAAAAAGATTAAGCGGTCAGCTCATCATTTACAAGGCCGTATCAGCAAAATATTAGGGAAAGGTGCAGACGGATTAAGTGAGTTGAAATATATTTTTGAAAACGAAGTAACGGGTTTGAAGGACGATGTGCACGAACGTATTATGACGCTTATAAATGAGAGCATTGAACATTACAGCAAGTTCAAAAAAGAAATAGCTGGTTAATATCGATGGCAAGCGACAATAAAAAAAACAGGCAGTGATAATATATCACTGCCTGTTTTTTTATTCCTATTTTTCTGCCAGTAAATCATCTACCAGCTTATTGTATTCCTTTTTATACTCTTCATAGTGAGCACCTGTTCCAGGGCCATTAAAGCCGGTATGCACTTCTCTTACAATTCCTTTTTTATCTATAAAGATAGTGGTAGGGAATCCTTTGATACCTGTTAACTGAGGTAATGACTTTTCAGATTTTTGCGGATCTGAAGGTGTTACTCCGGTAATTAAAACAGGGTAGGATACATCAAATCTTTTCAGGAAACCTTCTAATGCTTTTTTAGATTTTTCGAAATCGGTAGTACGTTCATAAGATAATCCTATGATCTCTACTCCCCTGCTTTTATTCTGCTTGTACCAGCCGGACAAAAACGCTGTTTCATCCATACAATTGGGGCACCAGGACCCCATCAGGGTGATGACCACTACTTTATTCCCAAAACGTTTATCATGAATGCTGACCATCTTTCCGTTGAGATCGGGGAAAGTGAAATTGAGGCGGTCATTACCCGGTTTTATGGTCGCCAGTGTTCTTTCATCCGGTAAAGCGGCCTTTTCATCTTTTTGAGCTGTCCATTCTTCCCTGCCATCACCAATACCTGCATAAAACACCCCGTTTTCCAGGGTATTATTGTTTACCAGTGCGGTGAAGTAATAGGCATGAGAACCATCAAATGTAGAGAGTTTGAGCGTATCGCCGTCTACAATGCCTTCCAGGAAGCGGTAATCTCCCGTGGAAGTGAGGAAAGTCCCGTAAACCGTATTCCCTTTTTGTTTAAACTCTCCTACTGCAAAAGAAGAATCTTTGCCCTGTGAAGTAAAATATGCAGACCAGCGGCCTGTTATATTGCTTTTAGCAGGTACATGCTGTTTAAAGCGTTCTTTTACATTATATACAGCGGAAAAAGGAATACTGACGTCGTTATTGGCGAGATGGCGGGTCCAGGTACCGGCAATTTCTCCATTGGGGCGGAATGCCGCTTTAAATTCAGAATCAAAGAAAGGCATTTTTATGAAGATGGAATCTCCTAAAACTTTTACGTCATCTACCAGGAGACGGTCGTGGGCATTTAAGATATATATGATCTTTTTCTGCGCACTGTCCTTTACTTCAAAATTAAAGATGATATCGGCTCCATCTTTACGGTGCAGGCGGGCCTGCCAGGTACCTTTTTCTAAATCCCATTTTTCCAGTTGCAGGCCGGAAGTGAGTACCGGCACGGCTAATAATAAAAATAATAATCTCTTTACCATATATCCTATTAAATCAGTAGGGTAAAGATAAGTAATACTTTTCAGACGATATAGTGGTTTTAGGATCTTTCCGGGCAACCTCTTAGTTCGTTTAGTTCCTGGCCCCAAAGAGCATACTGCCTATGCGTACCATTGTACTCCCTTCTTCCAGGGCAATAGTATAGTCGCCGCTCATGCCGATGGAGAGTTCATTAAAGGTATCCTGGTCCGGGAAGAAACAGGCTTTAAGGCTTGTTTGCAGGTTTTTGAGATGCTTGAATTCTTTTCTTACCTGATCGAGGTTATCGGTGTTAGTCGCCATGCCCATCAGGCCGGCAATACGGATATTAGGAAGGCTTTGCTGCCGCCATTCTTCCAGTAATTGTTCCAATTCTTTTTCGCTGAGGCCGAATTTGGTTTCTTCTTCGGCTATATGTACCTGCAGCAGGCAATCGATGCTACGGTTAAATTTAACAGCCTGTTTGCTGATCTCTTCCAGCAGTTTCATACTGTCTACTGCATGGATCATCGTTACAAAAGGAGCAATGTATTTTACCTTATTACTTTGCAGGTGACCAATAAAATGCCATTGAATATCTGCAGGCAGTAATGCCTGTTTTTCCTGAAGTTCCTGTACGTAGTTTTCTCCGAAAATGCGCTGGCCAAGGTCATATAACGCCTGAATATCTGCCGCAGGCTTTATCTTACTTACAGCTACCAGCTTTGCGTGATAAGGCTTAAGCTGTTCTTTTATCTTGTTATAAGCTGATAGATTGACTGACATAGTGCAACAAAAATAATGGATTTAAACGGTGGCTGCAAACACGGGGCTCAGGCAATCTACGCTGTCATAATAATCAAACGAGGTTGTAGCAAAATAATAAAGAATAAAACGGTGGTGTATCATACTTTTTGATACACCACCGTTTCATTTATAAAAGGGGGATGGTCCCTATTATTTATCAGCTGAGAATAGCCCGGCTGATAACGATACGCTGTACTTCGCTGGTACCTTCATAAATCTGCGTGATCTTAGCATCGCGCATCAGGCGTTCTACATGATATTCTTTCACATAACCATAACCGCCATGCACCTGTACTGCTTCGGTAGTGACCCACATTGCTGTTTCAGACGCAAAAACCTTTGCCATAGAGGCACTAAGTGTATAATCATTATGATTATCCTTATCCATCGCTGCTTTAAAGCAAAGTAAACGCGCTGCTTCTATACGTGTAGCCATATCCGCCAGCTTAAACTGGATAGCCTGGTGCTGACTGATCTCTTTACCAAATGCTTTGCGCTGTTTGGAGTACTTCAGGGCCAGTTCATAAGCGCCACTGGCAATACCCAAAGCCTGTGAAGCAATACCGATACGGCCACCTCCCAGGGTTTTCATGGCGAATTTGAATCCAAAACCATCTTCCCCTATCCTATTCTTTTTAGGAACGATGACATCCTGGAACATGATGCTATGTGTATCACTGCCACGAATCCCCAGTTTGTTCTCTTTAGCACCAATTGTAATACCAGGCGTGTTTTTCTCTACTATTAATACATTGATGCCTTTACTGCCTTTTTCGGGATTAGTCTGGGCAATAACAAGGTATACGCTGGCGCTGCTGCCATTGGTAATCCAGTTTTTGGTGCCATTTACAAGGTAATGGTCGCCTTTATCCTCTGCCAGGGTACGCTGGGAAGTAGCATCAGAACCCGCTTCCGGCTCACTGAGCAGGAAGGCGCCTGTTATCTGACCGGTAGCCAGGGGTACCAGGTATTGTTGTTTTTGTTCTTCAGAGCCGAAGGTTTCCAGGCCCCAGCAAACCAGTGAATTATTTACGCTCATACATACTGAGGTAGAGGCATCTATCTTGGAAATCTCTTCCATGGCCAGTACATAAGAGATGGTATCCAGTCCGGCCCCACCGTATTTCGGATCAACCATCATTCCCAGAAACCCTAATTCCCCAAGTTTTTTGATCTGTTCTGCCGGATACTGTTGTTTTTCATCGCGTTCAATTACACCGGGCAATAATTCGGTAACGGCGAAATCTCTTGCCGCTTTCTGGATCATGAGGTGTTCTTCAGTCAGTTGAAAGTCCATAAGTTGTTTTTTGGTGCTGTGAAAGGACAGGAATGTGTTTTAACGTGTTTTTGTATACCAATTCACTCAAATTAACATTTCAGCCTTTACTAAAAAAATACATCCTGTAAAATTGTACGTTATCCATCATTCCCCATAAAATATTAAAGATTATTTGAAGATACAGCATCCTTATTGCAATTGCTTTAGCGTTTATGGCTGGGGACTATACGCCTTAACAGTCCGGTAACCAGGGTGTTCTGTTAAAATCCATTAGATTGCTGATTCAGGAAGAACATCCTTTTATGAAGAATATTAAGATCATTGAGGTAAAATCGGAAATAGGGGCTGGAACACGTGGTGCAAGCCTGGGTGTAGAAGCTATCAAAATTGCGGCGCTTGATTTTATGAGCAACTTTTTTGTGCATTTCCCTACAGAAACGATAGAAACAGAGAATAAACTACTGTTTGAACCTATTGAATCACCTTACGCCAAACGCATTAAAGGTACCCTTACCTTGTACGAAAGGATCAGCAAAAGTGTAAGTGAAACGATCAAGGCGAACCTGTTCCCCGTTATTCTTTCCGGCGACCACAGTACTGCGGGCGCTACTATTGCAGGGTTGAAAATGGCCCGCCCACAGGCTAAGATAGGCGCTATCTGGATAGATGCACATGCCGATCTGCACACCCCTTTTACTACCCCTTCCGGGAACATGCACGGCATGCCGGTAGCCATATCTATTGCAGAAGATAACCTCGACTGTAAAGTGCATGATGTAGATGAGCATACACTCAAAACATGGGACGCGCTTAAGAATATAGGCGGTATTGCGCCGAAGATATTACCCGAAGACATTGTGTTCATCTCTCTCAGAGATTATGAGAAAGAAGAAGAACACCTGATTAAGAAATACGGGATGAAGATCATTACTACCAACGAGGTACGCCGTAAAGGACCAGAACAGGTAGCACGCTCCGTATTCCGTTACTTAAGTGATTGTGAATATATCTATGTCTCTTTTGATGTAGATAGCCTGGATGCCTCTATCTCCAAAGGTACCGGTACCCCGGTAACCAATGGACTGAGAGAAAGAGAAGTGGAGGACCTGATCTCTAAATTCATGCAGCACCGTAAAATATGCTGTTTCGAAATTACAGAAGTAAACCCTACACTGGATAAAGAGAACCTGATGGCAGAAATTGCTTTTAATATCCTGCAAAGAAGTGTAAACGTATTATTGTTGAATTAATCAGGGATTAGTATTTTTCATGATGATAAGGTTCGCCACCAGGCCCGACCATCCTGTCTGATGGGAAGCGCCTATTCCTTTGCCGGTATCACCATGAAAGTATTCATGAAATAATATCAGATCTGCAAAATGCGGATCTTTATGATATTTTTCATTGTTCCCGAATACGGCCCTTTTCCCGTTCTCATCTTTGAGGAATATTTTCAGTAAACGACCGGCCAGTTCTGTGCCCACCTCTTTTAATGAAATAAATTTACCGGACCCCGTAGGGTATTCTATCCTGAAATCATCTGAATAGAAGTAGTGGAACTTTCGCAGGCTTTCAATGATGAGGAAATTCATCTGCAACCAGATAGGTCCCCGCCAGTTTGAGTTACCACCATAAGTATGACTATCACTCTCTCCGGGAGCATATTTTAATATCAGTTCAGTGCCCCTTTCATTGATCTTATAAGGGTGCTCATCATATTCTTTTGATAAAGATCTTACACCATAATCACTCAGGAATTCTGTTTCGTCTAACATGCGATAGAGAATCCTTTTCATGCGATGTCCACGAAGTAAGCTCAGTAAATGTTTATCTTCTTTTCCTTCTTCATACCAGCGGGATACCAGTTTAGCCAGGTCGGGCCTGTGCCGTAAGAACCAGGACATATGTGTTTCGAAGACAGGGTTCTCGTCTATTGTTTTTTTATTGATGACTTCTACAGCAAAGAGCGGGATCAATCCCACCATACTCCTTATCTTCAGTTTCTGAATACTGTTGTCTGACATACGCAGCTGATCGTAGAAAAACTCATCCTCTTCATCCCATAGACCGCTGTCCCCCTCTCCCATGTTTGCCATTGCCCCGGCGATGTACATGAAGTGTTCGAAGAACTTGGTAGCCATACCGGTGTATACCTTGTTGAAAGTGGACAGTTCCAAAGCGATGTGCAGCATATTCAGTGCATATACCGCCATCCAGCTGGAAGCATCTGCCTGTTCTTCCCGCATACCGTCCGGCAATGGTAAACCGCGATCGAATATGCCTATGTTATCAAGCCCCAAGAAACCACCTTCAAAAATATTGCTGCCTTTGTTATCTTTCCTGTTCACCCACCAGGTGAAATTGATGAGCAGTTTATGGAAAAGCCTTTCCAGGAAAAAGTAATCCTTTTTCCCTTTGATACTGGCATCGAGTTTAAAGACGCGATATACGGCCCCTGCATGCACGGGAGGATTTACATCGCCGAATGCCCATTCATATGCAGGGAACCCTCCGGAAGGGTTCATATACCATTCTTCCGTGAGCAGCAGCAGTTGCTGTTTGGCGAAGTCAGGATCTACCAGGGCCAGGGTAACACAGTGGAAAGCCAGGTCCCAGGCAGCATACCAGGGAAATTCCCATTTATCGGGCACGCTGATCACATCATCATTATACAATTGCCTCCAGTTGCTGTTGCGGCCTGTCCAGCGTTCTTTAGGAGGTGGCGGCATGGCAGGATCTCCTTCCAGCCATTGTTCTACTTTATAGCTGTAGAATTGTTTATTCCAGAGCATACCGGCGAGTGCCTGGCGATGTATCAGTTTTTCATCTTCTTCTTTGATATCTTTTTGCAAATCGTTGTAGAAGATATTCGCCTCATTGATCCTTTGTTCGAAGATGGTGTCGAAATCTGTCCCGAAATTATTCTTGTCCGTTAAGCGTAGTGTAATCGTGTATTGGCCTTTTGCAGGTATAGTAATATCATAATCAATAGCTGCCTTCGTTCCTTCTTTTGCCTGATTGACGGTATTAGCCCCGTGGACGATATAATCGTTGATCCCGTCTTTTGGATAGGGAGTGTTGCTGGCAACATTGTACAGGCGGGCATTATTTGTTTCATTCTCACAAAAAAGTATTTTCCCGTTGCCTTGCTGGTGCAGGTATTGTACTGCCAGTCCTTCATCTTTCAGCTGAATGCTTCGCTCACTTATCTGCCACATAGCAGGCTTGTAATTATGCCGGCCCCATACCCAGGTGTTCCTGAACCATAAAGTAGGGATAACGTGCAGGCTGGCGGCTTCTTCTGCCCTGTTATGGACCGTTATTTTTATCAGTATGTCCTCAACATCTCCTTTAGCGTATTCCACGAATACATCAAAGTATTTATTTTCATCGAACAGTCCTGTATCCAGTAATTCAAACTCTTCCTGATCCTTACTCCTCCTGGCATTTTCGTCTATTAACCATTGATAGGGATATTCCTGCTGTGGATATTTATACAGCATTTTCATGTAGGAATGTGTGGGGGTAGCATCGAGGTAGTAGTACAGTTCCTTTACATCTTCTCCGTGATTGCCCTGTTCATTGGTGAGTCCGAAATATCTTTCTTTCAGGATGGGGTCTTTTTTATTCCAGAGGGCTAATGAAAAGCAGAGGTTTTGTTTATCATCCGATATGCCGGCGATACCATCTTCTCCCCAGCGCCAGGCTTTACTACGGGCCATATCGTGTGTGGTATAATCCCAGGAAGCCCCGTTTGCGCTATAATCTTCTCTTACAGTTCCCCATTGTCTGTCACTAACATAAGAACCCCATTTTTTCCAGCCTGATTGTTCTAAACGTTGTTGTTCTGCGTTCATGTCCTGAGATTTATTTTATTTTGAAATAGGCCACCAGCCAGCCCACTACTTCGCTATAGCTGCGGATACCTTTTTCCTGTTTGTTTGCCTTGAGGTACCGGTCATAGATAATAGCGGTATAGTCGTCTACCGGACTGCGATACTGCTCATTAAAAGCCCTCAGCTGATGCAGATCGGCTTTTACGCCAGGGACCGCCCTGCGCCACAACTGACCGGCCAGGGTGGTATCCTCCCTACCCAGCTGCCGGATGCTGTACATAAACATCTCAAAGTTAGCGGCATAACGGAAGCGTTCGTCCGGATAATTATTGGCCACCAGGTATCCGATAAAATTAGCCTCTTCCTCAGGGGCATAACCGACCTGATGAGCCACCTCGTGACAAATAGTGAAAGGATGCAGGAAACCAGGGGTGGTAACATTTACCTGTGCCTCCGCAGTGAAGGGGTTCAGATAGCCCCCTACATTCATATAATTCAGCCAGGTACCGTACAACGAAGGTTTGATACAAGGGTGTTTATAAGTGACACTGGGCCACCTGGGAGCTGCCAGCGTATATGCTTCAACGGCTTTTTCGAATAATAGTGCGCTGTCCGGGCCGGGATGGGTAGCATTTACGGAGTCTCCCAGAGCCATTTTATGCTGATTAAGCTGCACCAGTAAAGTATCCGTAAGACGGTATAACTGGTTTGTATTATAATCACTTACCTGCAGATGCATGTCTTCTTCCAGGGACTGCCGGTCGTAGTTATACCCCCATAATACCAGGAAGGCCAGGTACAGGCCCAGTATGGCCTGGGTACCTCTTAACAGCAAAAATAGCACGTTATACCATTTTGCTGTAAAGATATTATAACATAGTTTTAACAAATAAATACAAGCAGTTATAATCCAGGCGATATAAATTACGTCGCCGATGCTGAAAGGAACTTTCCCCAGTACCTGCCGCAATAACATACTTATTGAAACGTAGAACCTATGAAAGTAAAAACCAGCGAACCTCTGGCTGACTCCGAACAATACTTTAAACAACAGTATACACGATACGATGATCAATATACGTACTCCTGTATGCCTGATTTTTGCTTTTGTTTCCATACTAATCCGAGAGAAGATGACAGATGAGATTTTACTGGGCGAACTTGCAACAGCACTTACCTGTCAGTCGGGCGTGAAAATACAGATTAATTACGCAGAAAAAATACCTGGCGGAGATATTAACGAAACGTATAAACTCTCTACGGGGGAAGGCTTATTTTTTTTGAAGCTGAACAGTTCCCGCAATTATCCTGAAATGTTTGCCAGAGAATTTAACGGGTTATCTGCTTTGCGCGAGACGAATACGCTAACGGTGCCCAGGCCGCTATATCACGGTACGGTAGGTGAAAAGGGATTTCTGATAACGGAGTTTATGGAGAAAGGCGGTGCCAACCCCGACTTCTGGGAGAATTTTGGCGCCAACCTGTCCAGGATGCACAGAAACAGCCAGGCACATTTCGGTTTCCCGGAAACGAACTATATCGGTACCATAAAGCAATATAACTCGCCTTACAGCAGCTGGTCCGTGTTTTATGCATTTAACCGGTTACAGCCACTGACAAGGGCCGCTTATGATAAACATTTGCTGGATAAGGACCTGGTAGACAAGATGGAGAAATTATGGCGGCATTTACCCAATATTTTCCCTGATGAGCCGCCGGCATTACTGCATGGAGACTTATGGTCGGGAAATTTTATGGTAGGAAGGGACGGGAAAGCCTGTATTTATGATCCTTCTGTGTATTATGGTAACAGGGAGATGGACCTGGCCATGGCCAGATTGTTCGGGGGCTTCGATACCCGTTTTTATTATAGTTATGAGGCGATGTTCCCGCTGGCGCCCGAGTGGAAGCAGCGGATAAGTGTATGCCAGCTTTACCCCCTGATGGTGCATCTGTTATTGTTCGGCGGAAATTACCATAATAATGTGAAGGAAATACTGAATGCTTTTTAGTTAGCGTTACCGCTTTCCACTTCTTTCATCCGGTCGTATTCTTTTTCTATAATAGGATAAAACTTTTCAAGGTCCAGGGAGATATTCCTGAATAGAGCATCTACGTCTTCCAGAGAGGGTATCGTATTGTTATTCAATGTATTTTCAAGTTGTTGCATGTTGCCGCTGATCCAGGTAAGGCCCACCATTGCAAAGTTCGGTTTCAGTTTATGTACCTGGAATTTCAGTTGTTCCCAATCCCTTTCAGTAACGAGCTTCTGTATTTTAATCATTTCGTCCTTTACTGTCTTCAGGAATATTTCAAACAGATCGGCAGCATATGAAATGTTGTTTTCGTATAAAGTATTGAGATACTTTACGTCCAGTTCCTCATGAAATTCGAATCCGTCAATGTTTGTAGCTTCTTCCATTATTATTTCTGTTTCATCATCATTCAGGTATTTATTCAGCACCTGTAACAGCTGGTCCGGAGTGTAAGGCTTTGTAAGGATATCTGTAATCCCTGCCTGACGGGCCTGTGTAAAGGTACTTTCCATGGCCAGTGCGGTGGTAGCCACCAGCGGCGTTGCCACATTGGGCTTATCTTCATCCTCCCTGATCTTTATAGCTAATTCCAGGCCATTGAGTCCGGGTATACGGATATCCAGCAGCACGAGGTCGTATTGCCGGGAGTCAAGAAAATAAAGCGCATCAGGCCCATTTGTAGCCAGCTGGTGTTGGATATTGTATTTCTCCAGCAGGCTGATAATATATCTGAGGTTCATAGGGTTATCCTCTATAACGAGGACTTTGGCTCCTGAAAAGTTGGCTTTTTTACTTTGACTACCGGATCCGGCCACCTGTGTGACCGGCTTCTTTGTATTGATAAAGGGCAGATTGAAAGAGAAGCAGGTACTGAACCCTGGTACATCTATTACCTGGATGGTGCCCCCTTGTAATTCAACGAGTTGTTTTGATATGGCGAGGCCAAGGCCGGTACCACCATACTTTTCCCTTATTTCCTGTCCGGCCTGTTTATAGCTGCGGAAAATGAGTTCTAATCTATCTTTCCGGATACCGATACCGGTATCGCATACTTTGAACTGTACCCAGAGTTTATCGTCCTGCCAGCTTTCCAATGTCACCTTAATGGCAATTTCGCCTTCTCTGGTGAACTTCTCTGCATTACCTAACAAATTCATGAGGATTTGGTTCAGTAACATATCATCGCCTACAAGGAGGTTTTGCAGTTCCGTATCTATAACAGCGGATATTTTAACGGGGCGTTGCCCCATTTTCAGCTCAAAGGTATGGCATAGCGACTGTATAAGTTCTGTAAGATTGAATTCCCGCAGGTTCACCTGCAGTTCTCCCGCTTCTATACGGGAGATGTCCAGGATATCTGATATAAGTCCCAGGAGGATGCCTGAAGAATGTTTGAGGATATTGATATAATCCTGTTGTTTGTCCCTCAGATCGGTTTCTCCCAGCAGGTGGGTCATACCTATAATAACATTCAGAGGGGTACGGATCTCGTGGCTCATGCTGGCCAGGAATTCTTTTTGGGCCCCCCTGGCCTCTTCCGCCTGATGCCGGGCCTTTTCCAGGTTAGAGTTCATTATTTTCTGCCTGGAAACGTCCACTATCTGCCAGATACTGCCATTGAAACGGCGTTTATCAAGCAGGGGGATATAGCTTACTTCATATATACGATTATCTGTAAGGACCAGTTCAAGGCCCTGGCAGGGTTTCTTTTTTTCCCGAATGTCTTCCATTTTGGCGATGAACTCTTCCGGCTGTAACATGAGGGCAGACATATGCAACATCACCTCTTTAAAGGGATGGCCTATAATGGCGGAAGCATCCGTATCAGCATCCCTCAGGAAGACGTGGTTACACCAGATGAAGCGATGGAGCGCATCGGTAAGCAGGATACCCGCATTACTGTTTTGCAGAAAGAGGTTGATAGGCAATGAAAATATAGCATTGTCCGCAACTGCAGAGTTGTTGGCTATGGTTCGTTTTTGCGTGACTTTGTTAGTGTGGGCTTTTGCCATTATTCATTTACCAGCTGGGGAATGTACATAATTACTACATACAATATATAAATATACATATTGAGAATCATCAAAATTAGGAAATTTTTGCAATTGCGAATATTTAATTACCTTTGCATCCCTCTAAAAGTGAGGATTTTTATATGAAACCACTCCGTGAATTTGAGATTGCCTTTGTGGGGCTAAAACCCGGAGAGCATACATTTCAGTACCAAATTACGGATAGTTTTTTTGAAAACTATGGTCCGCAGGATTTTACGAATTGTGAGGCTACGGTGAAGCTGTTATTGGAAAAGAATAACAATTTCTTCCTGCTCAAATTTGAGATCGGCGGTAAGGCAACTGTAAATTGTGATCGTTGCGGGCAACCATTTGAGTTACAATTGTGGGACGATTTCAACCAGGTAGTAAAGCTGGTTGACAATCCTGAGGAGATGATGGATGACGAAGATGCAGATGTGGCGTATATCTCCAAGTCGGAATCCCATTTAAATGTGGCCGAATGGATTTATGAGTTCATCAACCTGAGTATCCCCATGCAGCGTATCCATCCGGATAAAAGCGATGGGAAGAGTGGTTGTGATCCGAAAATACTGGAAATGCTGGAGAATATGAGTCAGCAATCCGGGGAAAAAGACAATCCGATCTGGAAAGATTTAGATAAGTTCCGTCAGAATTGATAATTTTGCGCTCCGTGAGGCTTGACATTGCCGTAAATGGCGGGCAAACAAACATTTAAACACAGACAATTAAAAATTAAATAAAATGCCAAATCCGAAACGCAGACATTCTCAGCAAAGATCAGCAAAGAGAAGAACGCATTACAAGGCCTTCGCTGATACTTTAAGCACCGATAGCGCAACCGGCGAAGTGCACCTGAGACATCGCGCTCACTGGGTTGAGAACAAACTGTACTACAGAGGTAAAGTAGTATTGGAAAAACAAAGCAGCACTAAATAATTTTACTATTTTTACCCCCGACGCAAATCAGACAAATCTAAAGTTCATGAGAATCGGGCTCGATATGATGGGTGGCGACTTTGCACCCCTGGAAGCAGTAAAAGGAGTAAAAGTATTTTTAGAATCTGGTGCTACAGATGTACATCTGGTGCTGATTGGTGATGAAGTGGCCCTGGCCCCTTTATTAGCAGAAGCACAGTTAGACCAATCAAAATATTCAGTTGTTCATTCATCCCAGGTAATCGGGATGGATGAACATCCTACCAAAGCGCTGAAGGAAAAACCTCAGTCTTCTATCAGTATTGGCTTCTATCTTTTGCAGAATGGCAAAATAGACGCCTTTATCAGCGCCGGGAATACCGGAGCTATGATGGTAGGTACCTTCTACACCATTAAAGCAATTGAAGGCATACAACGTCCTACCATTTCTACGCTCGTTCCCCGGGATGGCAGTGGTTATGGCTTGTTACTGGATGTTGGTATCAATGCGGATTGCAAACCTGAGAACCTGGTACAGTTTGCTGTATTGGGCTCCCTTTATTCCAAACACATTCTGAATAACCCTAATCCTACTGTAGGATTATTGAATATCGGAGAAGAGGAAGGTAAGGGTAATCTGTTAGCACAGGCAACATATCCGTTGCTGAAAGAACATCCGCAGCTGAACTTCATTGGTAATGTAGAAGGAAGGGATATTTTCACTAACAAAGCAGATGTTATTGTTTGTGAAGGTTTTACCGGTAATGTGGTCCTTAAAATGGCCGAATCGATTCATGATATGGCGGTAAGACGTCATATAGACGATGAGTACATGCATAAGTTTGACCATGAGACCTTTGGCGGTACTCCTGTACTGGGAGTAAATAAACCAGTGATCATCGGTCATGGTATTGCCAAATCAGTAGCCTTCAAAAACATGATCACACTGGCGCAAAAAGTGCATGAATCTAAACTTGTGGATAAGATCCGTGAGAGTTTTGTGAAATAATTTACTTCCTATTAAACCTAAAAGGTATTCGATACCGGTTGTTGAAAAACAACCGGTATTTTTGTTTTGATAAAAATCACTCAGGTGCTTTTATCAGCGGGAGTTTCACGTAAAAGGTTGTTCCTACGGTCAATTGTGTTTCAAAACTGATCTCCCCGTGCGCCTGCTCTACAATGTTTTTACACATAGCCAGGCCAAGACCTGTACCGGAATTCTTTGTAGTAAAGTTGGGTACGAAGATCTTAGACTGGATCTCAGGCGGGATACCATCCCCATTATCGGATACACTGATCACTACCCAGCCCTGCTCTACCTCATTCATACGGATATTCACCTCCCCTTCCCTGCCTTCCGGAATAGCCTGAATAGCGTTCTGCAACAGGTTGGTAAACAGCCTGTTCATCTGTGTCTTATCCGCAAATACATAAAAGGCATGCCCCGGCGGATTAAAGTGAATATTGCAGTGCTGATGGCTCTGATAAAGGTCTTTCAGAGAATGCAACACTTCATTTAAAAGTAATACCTCCTCATTAGACTCATCAATCCTGGAGAAAGCAGAGAAATCTGAGGCAATATTCGACAGGTGATCTATCTGCTCTACCAGCGTACGCGCCACATTATGAGACAGTTGCTTTACATTAGGCGCATCACCGTCAATGGCCCGCTGCAGATACTGGATACTCAGCTTCATCGGCGTAAGCGGGTTCTTGATCTCATGGGCTACCTGCCGGGCCATTTCCCTCCAGGCCCCTTCCCTTTCGCTCTTTGCCAGCCTGGCCGCACTCACTTCCAGTTTGCGCACCATCTTATTATATTCCTTTACCAAAGCGCCAATTTCATCGTCCTTAGACCATTCTATTTCATCATTCTGTTGTCCCAGACTTACATGCCTGAGTTTCTCCGTTACCAGGGAGAAAGATTTAGTAATGGAATTAGTGATCAGTAAAGCCAGTAAACCCGCTATCAGGAAGATAAACGCATTAAAGTTGATCAGTGCTACCAGGAAGTTGGAAATCTGCTGGTTCAGTTCTGTCTGTGTAGCAAAGTACGGAACGTTCAGATAAGCGAAGATTTCGCCGTTACTACGCAAAGGGGCATAGCCCGACAGATATTTCATAGAGCCGATAGTTTCCCGCTGTATCCATTGTATCTTCTGTTCCCTGTATAAATGTAAATATGCGTCGGGATTGATCTTCCTGGATAACAATCCTTTTTCAGTGATTAAAGGCTGGGTCGTAATCTGCAGATTACCATCCCGGTCATACACATTGATATCCAAAGCCCTGTCGTCCGCAATTTCACTGATCGCTGAAGAAAGGCTTGCCTGGAAAATAGGATCGTACAGGTCCTCCAGATCATCGAACATCCTTTGGGTAGAAAATACTTTCTCCACATCGTGGGATACCTCGTTGATCGTATGGCTTAATCTCTCCTTATTTTCTCTCTCTGAACGATCTATAAAAAATAATATCGTAGTAAGACCTAAAATGATGAAGGCAAATACAACAATAAAAATGATAGTACCATGCACCTTTTTACGAATACTGATATTAACCAGCGATTTGAGATTCCCGATACGCATACGTGCTTTAACCAGCAGGTCGAGCAGCCGGTAGATAACGATGATCAGCAGGAAAAGACAAAACATATAGGCAAAGAGGGTGATAAACTCAATAAAACTCCTTTTCTCTTTCACTACTACCACTACTTTATCCCTGGACGCTTTGTAGATCATCTCTGAAAAACCATTCACAGATCGGATCGCTATTTCATCTTTGGGCAGGTCTGATGCATATAATTTTACCTCGAACGGATAATCGTTATTGTTGATTACCAGTTGTCCCTTGTCATATATAGCATATGAATATGGAACGGAGGATTCCTTTTCGGGGTCATATATCTCGCCATCTACTAATAATTCCGGGTAAAGACGTTGTGTATTTATTACTGCCGGCGTTAACTCATACACCAGGTAACCTGATTTAATACCATTACGGTAGAAGTCTTTCCGGCCAATGTAACTAAAGTCGTTGAAACTCCGTTCATTATAATAAAGATCATTCCCTATCAGTTCTGATTCTACCAGCATACGCCTGCTAAGGATAGAGAAACTGCTGGTATCTCCCCCGTAAATCGGCATTCCATTTTCATCAAAAGGATAAAAGGTCACATTAAAGTGGCCCAGGTATCCTTTGAAATATTTTTGCTTGAGTTCATTCTCAAGCATAGCCCTGGGCATGTTACTCATGTTGTTCTGCTGAAAGAATAATTGCAGCAGTTCATCACTTTCCATCTGTTTCGTCACATCTGTCAGCAGCATTTCCAGGTAAGGGTCTTTCTGCTTCGATAACTCTGTGGCCATCCTTTCGCGCAGTGAAATTTCTTTTTGATCATTATAATATACCAATACCGCAGAGGTGGTAATCGTTAATAAAAACAACCAGACAAGAAAAGGGACCGTAGCCAGACTATTCTCAAAACGAACGGACAAAATATCCAGTAGCACAACGTATAATATCAGCCATACTACCAATACTGCCGAGTAATAGATTTCCTGGTTGTGGATCCTGAATAACAGCCATACAATACCTACTGCTGCTACGAAAATGTATTTGGAACGATGGCGGAAATTCGTAAGCTCATTGAGCAGGTAGTTAATGATCTGTGAGAAAAACAGGAAACTAAAGGAGATAAAACCAAGGATGATAAACCCTATAATACTGTATTCATTCAGGCTGAAAAAGTTAGCTACATCGAAAGAGATCTTGGAGTCTATTACAAGGCTCTGAATTAATTCCGAGAGGAATTGTCCGATGATATACATGAGTAAACTGGCCAGTATAATGACCAGTCTTTGCTGCCATAGGTTCTTTACCACCGGCGGTTTAATGGTTTTTACGTGTTCGCGGAAAAACAGTAACAACCAGAATACAAGTAATACGTTTAATAAGAGATCTCCCAAAGAGCGGAAGATTTCATCCTTCGCATAAATGAGCGGTGTAAATATATTGAGTTCGCGTAAATTAAAAGGAAATGGATATAAATAACTGAGAATACGGAAGATGAAGGTCACTGCAAACAGGAAAAGAAAACCATAGAGCGGGTTCTTTTGCCTGGCGATCATGGCAGCAAACAGGTTGATAAATATGAGTACACAGATACAACCTAATACGCGTAAAATAACACTGAGGATGTTAGGCGCGCCCGCATCCTTTGTTTTGTCATAGTTCAGATAAAAGAGTACTGTGTTCTGGCCGTTTAAAACGGGAATACCTCTGGGGCGTAAATAAATAGAATATTCAGGGCCCAGTGCCGGTTTATCATAAAAGTGATTTACCAGGTAGTTGTTGTTGAAACTATACTCCATCATCACCGGGATGGCCCCGATAAGGTATCTGTCGTGCTTGTCTTTGCTCCCTATCTTTTTACAGATCATCTCATAATACCCGTTCTTTAACTTTACGAAACGGGTACCGGGGATAAGAGGCGCTTCTGTTTCTTCCGGCTGTACCAGGTTGGTACTCCAGTATACAAGCCAGCGACCGGCAGAACTGCTGTCGTATGCAAATACATAGAAGTTTTTGTTATCCAGGAGCTTTACTTCCCGGATATTATATTTTCTTGCAAAAATATCATCGAGTAATACGGAATCCCGTGTGAGTGCTATGAATGATTCTTCCCGCTGACTGATGCTTTTTTCCAGGCTGCGTTTTACTCCCTGAGGAGAAGAATAGTACGACCAGTAATTACTGAAAAGAAAGGAAAAAGTAAATAACCAGGCAGCAATGATCAGCAGGTATCCATGCCGGATGAAGAAAAGTCTTATTTCTTTTATATCTAACAATTATTCAGTTTTTTTTGCTTCGTTCCAGAGTACGTCCATTTCTACCAGGGACATTTCATCCAGGTGTTTTCCTTTTTCCGCAGCTATTTTTTCTATGTATTGAAAACGGCGGATGAATTTTTTATTGGTACGTTCCAGTGCATTCTCTGCATCGATATTTAAGAAGCGGGAATAGTTAATTAAAGAGAATAGTACATCTCCGAATTCAGCTTCTATATCTTTCTCTGTCCCATTTTCCACCATCTCCTGCAGTTCGTCCATCTCTTCCTTTACTTTATCCCATACCTGTTGGGTATTATCCCATTCAAATCCTACCTGTTTGGCCTTGCCCTGTAGTCTCATGGCTTTTACCAATGCAGGAAGTGCCTGGGGTACACCACTGAGGACCGAAGTTTTTCCTTCTTTCAGTTTTATTTTCTCCCAGTTTTGTTTCACCTGTTCTTCGTTATCCACTTTTACATCTCCATAGATATGCGGATGCCGGGTGATCAGTTTTTCACAAACCCCGTTAATAACGTCTTCAATGGTAAACTGTTGTTGTTCCGTACCGATTTTTGAGTAGAAAACGATGTGAAGGAGCAGGTCGCCCAGTTCCTCTTTCATTGATTTCCAGTCTTCCCCGGTAATAGCATCTACCAGTTCGTATAATTCTTCAATTGTTTGCTGTCTGAGGGTATGGATGGTTTGTTTTTTGTCCCAGGGGCATTTTTCCCTTAAGTCATCCATAATATGTAACAATCTTTCAAAAGCCGCATTATTTTCCATTTGTCAAATATAAGGTCCAAAGCGGTAAGGCTGCATGCGAAGATGTTAATTTCTTTTTATGCACGGATAGGCCAATTTAGTTACATTTGCCGACTAATTTTTAATTCATGAATACCAAACACATTGCGCTTATTTCAGCGGAGCTGAACATCGCAGCGCGACAAGCGGAGAACACCATGAATTTGCTGGCAGAAGGGTCTACTGTCCCTTTTATCAGCCGCTACCGCAAGGAAGTGACAGGTAGCCTGGACGAAGTACAGATAGGGCGTATCGAGGATTTACAGAAACGATACAAGGAAGTGGATGAACGCCGGGCTTACATCATCAAAACTATCACGGAACAGAACAAAATGACCGATGAACTGCTGGAAAAACTGGAGCAATCCTGGGTGATGGCAGAACTGGAAGACTTGTATCTCCCCTATAAGACCAAACGTAAAACCAGGGCTACTGTCGCTATTGAAAAGGGACTGGAACCACTGGCGAAACTGATCTTTGAACAAACTGAGAACGCACCACAAACCGTTGCAGAACAATACCTTAACGAGCAGGTAGCGTCTACAGAGGAAGCGTTGAAAGGTGCCCGTGATATCATGGCAGAATGGATCAATGAAAATGCGGAACTGCGTGATAAAATGCGTAAACTCTTTACCCATACTTCCAAACTCACATCCAAAGTGATAGAAGGTAAGGAAGAGGAAGGTAATAAGTATAAGGATTACTTCGACTTCAACGAGGAACTGCATACCATCCCTTCACACCGTGTGATGGCCATTTTACGTGGGGAAGCTGAAGGTTTCCTGTATGGCACTATCAATCCTGAGGAAGAAGATGCAATGGATATCATGCACAGGCAGTTTGTGACTGGTAACAATGCCAGCAGCGAACAGGTAACCAAAGCAATAGCGGATGCATACAAACGACTGCTGCGTCCGTCCCTGGAAAATGAGTTCAGGGCTGTAGCAAAAGAAAAGGCTGATGCAGAAGCGATTGACGTATTTGCAGAGAACCTTAGACAGTTGTTACTTGCTGCTCCATTAGGACCCAAGGGAGTTATTGCGGTTGACCCTGGTTACAGAACAGGTTGTAAAGTGGTTGCCCTTGACGATCAGGGGAATATGCTGGATAATGATGTGATTTATCCCCTGGAAAAGAATTATAAGAGAGACGATGCAGAAGCCTTATTGAGAAAATGGGCTCAAAAATATAACACCGAAGCCATTGCCGTAGGTAATGGTACAGCAGGCCGTGAAACGGAAGAGTTTGTGAAGAAAATTGATTTTGGCAAGAAGATCAATGTGTTTATGGTGAATGAGAGCGGCGCTTCCGTTTACTCTGCCTCTGAAGTGGCAAGGGAAGAGTTCCCTGAATATGACGTTACCGTGCGTGGCGCTATTTCTATTGGCCGCAGGCTGATAGATCCGCTGGCGGAACTGGTAAAGATAGATCCTAAAGCGATCGGGGTTGGTCAGTACCAGCACGATGTGAACCAGTCAAACCTGAAACAGAGCCTGGACAGAGTGGTGGTAAGCTGCGTGAACAATGTAGGTGTGAACCTGAATACCGCCTCCAAGCATTTATTAGCGTATGTATCCGGCTTAGGGCCTTCCCTGGCGGAGAATATTGTGAAATTCAGGAAAGAGAATGGCGCATTCAGCAACCGTATGCAGCTGAAAAAAGTGACCCGCCTGGGGGAAAAAGCGTTTGAGCAGTGCGCGGGCTTTCTCCGCATTGAGAACGGAGATAATCCCCTTGATAACTCAGCAGTGCATCCCGAGCGTTATAAGCTGATAGAAACAATGGCCAGCAGACAGGGAAGTACGGTACAGGAGCTGATGGCGAAAGAAGAGCTACGCAAGAAAATCAATCCAAAGGAATATGTGAGTGAGGAAGTAGGTCTGCTGACCCTGGAAGATATCCTGAAAGAGCTGGATAAACCCAGCCGCGACCCCCGTGATGAGATCGCTATCTTTGAATATGCAGAAGGTATCCGTACGATGGAAGACCTGAAAGTGGGTATGACATTGCCGGGTGTAGTGACGAATATTACTAATTTCGGCGCTTTTGTGGACGTAGGAGTAAAACAGGATGGTCTGGTACATATCTCGCACCTGAGCAATAAGTTCATTACTAACCCTAATGAAGCGGTGAAACTGAACCAGAAAGTAACGGTGACAGTGCTGGAAGTAGATCCTTCCAGAAAAAGGATCTCTTTATCTATGAAGGATAATGAGGCCCCTTCAGCTCATCATCAGGGTCCACGCAGGGAGAATAATGGTAATAAGAAGCCATCTTCTTCCAAACCAGCTGCACCTGCGCCAATCAATGATTTTCAGGCGAAGCTGAACGAATTGAGAAAGAAATTCAATTAAAATAAAAACAGCTGTTAACAGGCCTGGTGGATATTCTACCAGGCTTTTTTATTTTATTGATAAAAATCAATTTTTAATTAGCGCAACTGATGATCAACTAAGGTAACTTTGCGGTATTCTCATTCATACATGAATTATGACTACAGACGAATACGCATCACAGATCGTTGAGGAATTAAAGACAGCAGAGAATTACACCGAAGTAGAAGCTATAATTGAGAAAAATGACTTTATCATCCGGAGATGTCTGACTAAGCTCCAGAGTATTTTAGAGAACCTGTCCCCGCTGCTTTGTACCAGCACACAATGGAGTTGTTACCGGTATGCTATCATTTATCTCCATAAGCAATCATTAATGGCCGTATGAATATAGACCCGGCGGGCTTAATTAAGCGGGAATTTCAACTTCCATTTTAATAGTTTTTCCGGATATGCAGAATCGTTCTTTTCTGCATATAGTGTTGCCACACCGTTTATTGCTATGCCGATATAGATGATATCCCTGTTCATATCTACTGCCAGGGCAGCTTCATCCGTCCCGCAGTAATGCCTTCTGCATCCCTGGTTATAAAGAATGGTGCCCTCCACTTCTACAGGAGGTGTAACGTCGAAGCGCTCGGTAAATGCGGGTTCTTCTTTTCCCAATAACCGGTTTATACGCGTTTTAAGCGGCTCTTTCCGGAGCATCCCTGTCTCTAAAGCATATTTACCATCATACAGTTCAAAGATCTGCCAGGAAGCCACCTGAAGTGGTTCTATGGTATCATTGACAGCAATCATTGTATCTGTTTCGGGTTGAATGGTTCTATGTTTCTTCTCTTCTATTCTATTGTTTGCCAGTGGCTGTTTACATCCGAAGATGCAAGCAGCCATCACATAAAAAGCAGCCAGTCGTGTATTAATCATTTTCCTGTAAATATGGGTGTCCTTTTTTCTACAAAAGCCTGCATGCCTTCTTTCTGATCATCAGAGGCAAATAGCAGGTAAAAGTTTTTACGTTCAAAATGCAAACCTTCTTCGAGGGAGCTGTCAAATGCTTTTAATACGGATTCCTTGGCCATTTTAACTGCCAAAGGACTTAATGCGGCAATCTCTTCTGCCAGTTTCACGGCTTCCTGCAGATATAGTTCTACAGGTACTACCCGGTTAATGAGACCAGCTCTCAATGCTTCTTCAGCGGTAATAAAACGGCCTGTCAATACCATTTCCATTGCTAAGGCCTTCCCTACTGCCCTGGTAAGACGTTGCGTTCCGCCTGCCCCAGGCATAACCCCTATCTTTATTTCCGGTTGCCCGAAGCGGGCTGTTTCACTGGCGACAATCATATCACATAACATAACCAATTCACATCCTCCCCCCAATGCAAAACCACTAACAGCCGCAATTAATGGCTTCTTTGTTTTTTTTATAGCATCCCAGGTGCTGAACTGATCGGTATTAAACATATCCATGGCTGTTTTCCCCGCCATCTGTTTAATATCAGCCCCTGCTGCAAACGCTTTCTCGTTCCCATTTATTATGATCACGCGTACACTGTCATCTGCATCCAGTACCTTCAAAGCTTCTTTCAGTTCTGTCATGAGCTGCAGGTTCAGCGCATTGAGTTCTTTGGGTCTGTTTAACTGTATTTGCGCCACATAAGGGGCGATTTGCGGGTGTATGATAATATATTCTGGTTGCATATCCTAAGTTACGGGAATTTTTATGTTGGAATTTGCAAATATAGGTAGATAGGGTTACTAACAATCGCCTGAGTATCAATATTGTATTTTTTAGATACAATATCTTTCTTGTATCTTCCGTTCATGAATCATTATTTTTGCATCTAATATGTATATGAAAAGACTTATTTTGCTGATGGCAGCGGCGCTGGGGCTGCAGGGGGAAGTTAACGCTCAGTTTTATTACCAGGATATTTATAATACTATACGTACTGAGCAGAATCTTGATGTACTAAAACAGAATAAAATCGCAGTACAGTGGGTGGAGAGCCTGGACGCGAATATGGAATCCGATAATGATTTCAGGTGTGAGCGGGAAATACTGGCGAATTACAGGAAGATGAAATCGAAGGTACAATCGAGGGCAACCGGTTATTCCACCATGATGTCTTACTTCTCTGCGAAAGGGAACCTTACCAAAACAGTGGACAGTTCTCAGAATAGTACCACGGTCATCAATTATATCCGGGATTCGGCTTCCAAACTCACGGAAGTATACCTGGTTTCCCAGGACCAGAAGAGCAAATACCAGTTTACTGAAACACGAAGATATATTTACGATGCGGCGGGACATATCATCAAAATGATTCACTTTCATAACGACCGTATTCAGGATTCTTCTATCGTCACCTTTACCTTAAATGAGAAGGGACAGATTACAGAAGAGTTTGAATCGGGCAACAACATACACAGTCAGCGTATTTACTACAAATACAACGACCAGGGCCTGTTGACGGACGTTGTTCGTTACTCTCCTTCCCGTCAGAAGATGTTACCTGATTATATGTTCGATTACGATGCACAGAAGCGGGTTTCACAGATGACTACCGTGAACGGGCAATCGGCGAATTATACGATCTGGAAGTACACTTATACTCCACAGGGACTGCCGGACAGAGAAGAATGTTATGGTAAAAAGAAGGAGTTGCTGGGGATGATCAAGTACAAATATTCGAAGTAGTTTTCAAAAAAAGGGGATAGGAATTTTGTTTTTTCAAAACAATTCCTATCTTTGCAATCCCAACGAAAAAACAACAGTTCTTTTAGCGGGAAAAGTTCTTATAAGATATGCGGAAGTAGCTCATTTGGTAGAGCACGACCTTGCCAAGGTCGGGGTGGCCGGTTCGAGCCCGGTCTTCCGCTCCAGATACAGATTTCCAAATTGCTTGCAGTTTGGATTTTTTGTTTCCAGGATACCCGGATGGTGGAATTGGTAGACACGCCGGACTTAAAATCCTGTTCTCCGCAAGGGGAGTGACGGTTCAACTCCGTTTCCGGGTACAGAGCAGACGCTCTAAAAAAAGGCATCGATGCAAATCGGTGCCTTTTTTGTTTGTATTTATTTGCAAATGGAACTATTGAAGTTGATAATCTCAGTATCAACATATCCCCTCTTGAAAACATTTCGATTTTGATATTTATCGCTATACTTCGGAGTAACCAAATGTTTAATATCCTATTTATTTAAATCATCCGTTATGCCCATAAAAATCAATGTTCCTTTTAATCAGAAAGATGAAGCAAAGAAATTAGGCGCAGTATGGATACCTGATGTAAAAACCTGGGTTATTGGCGATAGTATTGAAAACATAAATCCATTTAAAATTTTAGGTGATATAAAAAAAGCTCGCAAATTGCGAGCTTTTTTTATATCACCTAATGACAAATATATTAAAGAACCAAATAAACCTTCGTGGTTTCTTTAGGCTTATTATCTAACGAATTTTCAAATATTTCGATAGCGATATTCACTCTATCCTCTTTGCTTAAATCTGCATCATGTATCTGATTTACAAAAGGTCCTCCAGAAACAGTAAAAAGTCCTTCTGGATTTATGCTCTGCTTCAATTTCTCAATCAATTCTTCTTTCCCCATAAAACCTATTTTTAAACAATAATTAAATTTATTAATGGGTATAACCGGCCCTTCATCACGAATGTAAGTTAAGATATATATTGGCAAGGTTTGCTATTTTTTCATAAAATTTATCTCTTGTTGGGGTTTCAACAAGTAATTCTGCCGAGCCAAGACACCTACTTTCTACATTCAATACGCCTATAACCTTTTTCTTTTGTCGATCTACCTAATAAATTTCAAGGATTAACGTATCCATTTTATTAAAGAGGAAACTATCACCTTTTTTTTTGTGCAACAATAATTTTGCAAGTGGCGCATTGGGTGAAAGAAAAAATATCGGCTGATCATCTATCAGCTGCTTACCTAGTCCGGCTACAATAAAAAAAGAGTGGTTTTGACATTTCACAAAAGCACCTGCCTGGGCAGTGGTATAAATGATATCCGTATTTACTTTCTGCAGCTTGTCAAGCTCATTGATGTTTTCTTGCAGTTGACGTGCGTACATATCTTTTTCCAGGTGCCCCATCGCTCTTCCTGTTTCATATTTATCACCTGCTGAACTTTTACCTTCACTATTAGCCGCCTCCTGTGCATTAGCGATAGCCGATTTTCCCATCGCGATCCGTTCTGCTATCAGTAGCTCCCCAGCTTTTTTCAGGCCGGTTTTTAAGGCGATCATTTCCTGGCTTGTCATAAATTGTCTATTGAATCTTAGTCAATTTAATAAATTTTCCCACCAGTCTTTCATTTATATCGCTCCTTCATCAATAGCTTTCCTGTTAAATGCTTTTCAGGGATTCATCTAATGAGTTAAAATTAACAATACCAGGCGCGGAAGTTAGTACCGGAAACCGGCTTATAACCAGACGGCAATTATAGTATCGCTATCAAGTGATTACTTAAATGGTTACAACCAGGCGTTGTCCATCCGGAACATCTACATTCCAAAGTTCAGCGATGTCCTCTAATCTCACTTTGCTCGTGTTTACGCTGAGCATTCCTTCAGCGGCTAACTGAAACATCTCGGGAAGTATCTCTGTGAATAACTGGCCCACCTGTTGCTTTGACCAGGCGCCAAGTCCTGAGCCGGTTAGCTGAAGATTAACACTTCTCAGATTGGCAGCAGATAATTGAATAAGATCACCGCCCATACTACCAACAGAAACATATCTCACCCTGTTGGTAAAAGACCCATCCCCCTTTAAACACGCCAATATCATTTCCGCCGTATGTCCCCAGAGGTAATCGACAACGATATCGACCGGTGTTTCCGCATGAATCGCTTTCAGCTGCGCTTTAAATTGTTCATCATCCTGAACAACAGAAACTATCTCATCCGCCCCCAACGTCAATAGGTCACTCAGCGACTGCCGGTTCCTACCTGTAGCAATGACCTTCTTTGCACCATAGTGTTTGGCGATCTGCACGGCTACCCTACCCGTAAAACCGGTAGCGCCATTAATCAACACTACATCTCCGGGCTGAATATCCGCTTTAAACCGTAGCCCCATTGCTGCACCAATAACCGCATTAGGTAACGCCGCGGCTGTGGCATCATCCAATGCTAAAGGCAATGCAACTATCCTGTCTTTATGAATAATCGCTTTTTCCGCCAGCATGCCACTTACGCCCATACCATATACCCTCGTTCCATCTTCAAGCAGGCAAACGCCGTCGCCGCCAATCACTCTCCCTTCCTCCCGGGGCGCATCGCTTGAATAGTGTTTACCGTTAGCACGCCCTTTATCAAAGTGTTTAATGGCAACCGCTTTTACACTTACCAACACTTCATCACTATTTTCTGCTATTGGCTCAGGGAAATCAATATACTGAGGCAATTCTCCTTTTTGATACATTACTGCTGCTTTCATTTCTTTTCTTTTTGTTAAGGCAAAATTAGCCGGGAAGCAGTACCGGAACGATAACATATGTTATCAAGTTCAGAAATGTGGTTTACCTTTTGCCAGTTTGCTTTTAATACGGCTTAAATGCACCGTACTAACGCCTAAGTAAGAGGCGATATAGTGTTGTGGCACCCGTTGTACAATATGCGGCCTTTCGCCCAACAATCTCTGATAACGTTCTTCAGGCGTATCCCGTATAAAGGAAACAAACTCATTCATATAATGCATTTGCCGCTGGGCAAAAATCTGCAGAAGCATTTGCATAAAGTCCGGCTCATGTTTCAACTCGTTCATTAATTGGGTAACGTACTGTTTAGGAAGTAAATATACAACAGAGGGTTCTATCGTTTCAATAGATGAGAGACTTGGCGTATTGTTCACGAAGCTTTCCAAAGAAGTGAGGCCTTCATTTTCAAAAAAGAACTGTATCGTCTTATCCTTTCCATTATTATTGAAAAATGCACGTACACAACCTTTTTCAATAAAGATATATTGCCTGGATACTTTTCCTTCTTCCAGCAAAATTGTTTTTGCGGGGACTTCCAGCCGTGTCTGAAATTCCAGGTATTTATCCCAGAAAGGGTTTAACCCGGGAAATTGCGTTCTAAAATGAAATAGCATATGCTAAGATAAGTTCCTTATCATGTATTTCTGAGAAAAAACCGGCTCATAAAAGTGCGGTGCAAAATATAAACTTCAAATTTTTATCCTTATCTTAATTCTGTTAAGCCGATTCAGACACATCAATAACCCATTCGTTATGAACTCACGCCGCGATTTTCTACAAAAGATTACCGCTTCCGCAATAGCATTCACCCTACTTCCCCGGTACAGTATGGCTATCCCCGAACAGCCTTACGATGGCCCTGTACTAAGAGTCGCCATTATGGGGCTCGGCAGTTACGGTTCCCGCGTGGCAGAAGCCATGCAATCCTGTAAGAAAGCAAAACTGGTAGGAGTAATCAGCGGTACACCGTCAAAAATTAAAGACTGGCAAAAGAAGTATAACATACCGGAAAAGAATTGCTACAATTATAACAACTTTGACAAAATCAAAGACAACCCGGATATCGATGCAGTATATGTAATTACCCCAAACGCCCTGCATCATCCTCATGTCATCAGAACTGCCCAGGCAGGCAAACATGTCATCTGTGAAAAGCCAATGGCACTGAATGCAAAAGAAGGACAGGAAATGGTTAATGCATGTAAAAAAGCCAATGTGAAACTACTGGTAGGTTATCGCATGCATTTCGAACCACATACGCTGGAGATTATCAGAATGAGAAAAGCCGGAGAATTTGGAAAAATACTCTTCTTCCAGGGGCTTTGTGGATTCAGGATCGGTGACCCGAATCAATGGCGGTTAAATAAACAACTGGCAGGCGGTGGCTCCCTGATGGATATAGGTATTTATGCACTCAACGGCTCCCGGTATATGATAGGTGAAGATCCTGTATGGGTAACTGCCCAGGAGACCAAAACAAACCCTCAGCTGTTTAAACCAGGGGTAGACGAAACCATCCAGTTCCAGATGGGCTTTCCCGGTGGAGCGGTGGCTTCCTGCCTCTCTACTTATAACATGAATAATTTAGACAGATTTTTCCTGAATGGCGAAAAAGGGTTCGCTGAAATGCAACCTTCCACCGGTTACGGTCCCATTAAAGGCCGGACCAATAAAGGAGAACTCGATCAGCCTGTTGTTGTACATCAGACAGTACAAATGGAAGAAATGTCTGATATTATACTACATGGTAAACAGCCTGTAGTACCGGTAGATGGAGAAGAAGCCGTAAAAGACCTGAAAGTAATCGATGCAATTTATGAAGCCGCTACATCTGGAAATAAGGTACCTTTAAAGCTGACTTAAATGTACATATATGGCAACCTTCACAGTAAAGATCATTTCAATACAACAGGTAACTCATGATGTAAAATGTTTCCGTATAGAAAAACCGGAAGATTATAAATATACCCCCGGACAGGCAACAGATGTATCTATCAATAAACCAGGATGGGAAAACGAGACCAGGCCCTTCACTTTTACTTCTCTAAACAGCGATGCCTATCTCGAATTTACCATTAAAAGATATAACAACGTAACCAATCAGTTACATCAGCTGGTAACGGGGGATGAACTGATGATCCGGGATGTATGGGGAGCGATCGAATACAAAGGGCCAGGGTACTTTATAGCAGGAGGTGCCGGCATTACGCCATTTATAGCCATCTTACGTGCGCTCCATCAACAAAAAAAGCTGGACGGCAATAGCTTGTTCTTCTCCAATAAAACAGCCGCAGACATCATTTATAAAGATGAACTGGTCCATATGCTGGGCGAAAACGCCCGCTTCATTCTTACAAGAGAAGAAAAAATCCATATTGATAAAGCCTACCTGCAGGCTAAAATCCCCGACTTCAATAAGCACTTCTATGTTTGCGGCCCCGATAAAATGATCCAGGATGTAAATGCCACACTGGAAGGATTAGGCGTAAAATCCGAATCCCTCGTATTTGAAAAATGACGGAGATCATGCATTGAAATAACCATCGTCATACTCCGTTTTTTCCCGTCTGTTTAATTTTGGCTGAAACAGCGTGACAAATGGTAAATGGAAAACTCAGCGAATACGAATCCTGGAAGAAAAGCTTAAAAGGACTGGAAGATGAAAACATCTATTTCAAAACCCGGCTGGCACATATTCTAAAAACTGACCCCGATAAAGAGCAGCTGGAAGTATTGGAATATTTCCAGACCAAGTTCCTGAAAACTGATGAGCAGATCAGCCTCTTAAGGCATGAGATCAGGGAACAGGAGTACCTGCTTCAACCTACCAATGTGCTGCAACTCAGAAAAACCATAGATATGCAAAAAAGACTGGAAGTAAAGATCATTGTACTCCGGGAAAATGTTGAACATCTAAGGATCTCATTCAATGATTTCCTGTCTGAAAACGAAAACAACTCCTAATGGCATGAATTTTATGCTACCTCTTTTAAACATCCTGTATGATTAGGAGAGATAGCTACACCATCAGCCTTTGGCAGGATAACATCCAGCCGTATACAGAAACGAACAAAGCAGATAATGAAAAACGATATGATGTAGTCATCGTAGGTGGCGGCATTACAGGTATCAGCACAGCTCTGCTATTGCAGGAAGAAGGGAAAAATTGTTTGCTGATAGAAGCCGGCAACATTGGCTATGGTACATCAGCAGGCACTACAGCACACTTAAATACGTTACTGGATACTCCTTATTATACATTACAAAAGAACTTCGGAAAAGAGCAGGCTATTCAGGTATATACCTCTGCAATGGAAGCGATCGACCTGATAAAATATAATATAGACAGGTTTAATATCGATTGCGGATTCAGCTTTGCAGATGCATATCTGTTTGCTCAGGATGATAAACAACAGGAAGAACTCGATAAAATTATTACTACCAGCCGGGAATGCGGACTTAATATCAATCCAACTGATTCTATCCCTATACCTGTTCAATTTACCTACGCTGCAAAGGCCGGTGCACAGGCACAATTCAGTCCTCTCCCCTATATTTATGGATTGGCAAAGGCATTTGAAAATGCAGGTGGTACTATCATTCAGCAATGCAGGGTAACCAAAATTGATAATACAGCGCATGTTATTATCAGTACAAACTGTGGCTCTTTCTCTGCAACTGATCTCATTTACGCTACACATACCCCCCCTGGCATCAATCTTCTTCATCTGCGCTGCATACCATACCGCAGCTATGCAATGGCGGTTACACTTGTTGAGGATACTTATCCGGAAGGATTAATATATGACATGTACGATCCATATCATTACTTCAGAACACAGGTTGTAAACGGAAAGAAATACCTGATTGCCGGCGGAGAAGATCATAAAACAGGAATGGAAGAAAATACGAACCAGTGTTTTCTTAAACTGGAAAGTTATCTGTATAAACACTTTGATATAAAAAAGGTGGATTATAGCTGGTCTTCTCAATATTATGACTCCACAGATGGATTGCCATACATTGGTAATTTACCGGGGCAATCAAATCATGTATATGTAGCTACAGGTTTTGGTGGAAATGGTATGACTTACAGTAGTGTGGCTGCTCTGCTATTAAAAAGACTGATAATGGAAGAAAAACCATATAATGAATCTTTATTTAGTCCAGGCAGGATAAAACCGGTTGCCGGATTTACAAATTTTATCAGTCATAATACAGATGTGGTGAAGCAATTGTTTGGCAAATTATTACCAGGTGAACAATTACCGGAACTGGCAGGGATAGCACCGGGAGAAGGTAAATTAGCCGTATATGAAGGCCATAAAATCGCTTTTTACAAAGGAGAAAATGGAGCAATTCATGCTATTAGTCCGGTGTGTTCCCATATGCATTGTAATGTAGCCTGGAATACAGCAGAGAAATCGTGGGACTGTCCCTGTCATGGCGCCCGTTATAACATAGATGGTGTTGTATTAAATACCCCTGCTGATAAAGATCTGGAAAATATACCCGTCAGGTAACCTTTTCAAAATCGTATTTTCCTTTAATATGCGTATTAAGGAAAGTACCTTTTGAGGTAGCCGTTTTCATATCCTTATATACAGACGCTGGCACATGCAGATAATTATAGACCAGCCCCGATACAAAAGTGATCCGCAATATCTGCCGGGAAGCATCGTATTCCATATGTGCAACTACTGAAGACGGCATCTTCTCTATACTTTATAATAAAATATAACCAGCATATTAATGGCAGCAGATAAAGAGATACAATTATCATTCCTGTGGCTCAAATATTGTAACCTGGTTTATAAAACGTTATGCCCGAAGGACCCTCCATCGTTATTTTAAAGGAAGAAGTCGCTGCATTCACCGGTAAGAAAGTAATTGAAGTATCCGGTAATGCAAAAATTAATCTGGAAAAAATAAATGGTAAAAAGATCATTGCCTTTAAAAGCTGGGGCAAGCACTTCCTTATATGTTTCCCTGGCTTTACCGTGAGGATTCATTTTATGTTATTTGGCAGTTACAGAGTAAATGATCTAAAGGATAGTCCGCCCCGGTTGCATCTCCAATTTGAAAAGGGAGAAATTAACTTTTATGCCTGCGCTATTAAGATCATTGATCAACCTTTGGATGAGGTCTATGACTGGACAGCCGATGTGATGAACGAAGACTGGGACCCGAAAAAAGCCATGGATAAATTAAAGAAGATCCCCGAAACACTGGTATGTGATGCACTGCTGAATCAGGATATTTTTGCAGGAGTAGGGAACATTATCAAGAATGAAGTATTATTCAGGATAAAGGTACATCCCCGGAGTAAAGTAGGTAAACTTCCGCTTAAACAAAAGAAAGAACTGGTAAAAGAAGCTGTCCGGTATAGCTTTGACTTCCTGCAGTGGAAAAAGGCTTTTGTGCTGAAAAAGCACTGGCTGGCACATACCAAAAAAATATGCCCCAGAGATAATATTCCTTTTATAAAAGAGTATATGGGTATCACAAAAAGGCGTACCTTTTTCTGTAATAAATGCCAGCTATTGTATGAATAGGTTCAAATCTTTATATCTCACTGCTATGACTAACAATTGCAGCTATTCCTGTCTCTCTACGGTATGCTCACCGTAAGTATATGTTGTATTGTATCCTGCATAAAAAATTTATCCCATGAAAAGCTATTTATTAGCAGTGCTTGTTCTCCTGACTAACTGCACACAATTAATACACTACTCCTACCCTCAATGCCTTTAACCCCGTTAAACCTTGCAGGTCCTCCAGTATCAACTCTTCGAGATCATTATGCAAAATGCCCTTCTCCTGTAAATAATGAATGAACGGTAAATAGTCGTGTATATCTGCTTTATCAAAATAAATGAGCACAATCTTATCCGGCTGAGTCAGCCGTTCTTCCGTGTTCCGGACACGCACTTTATCAATCCGTTTTTTAATCATCTGGTAACGGATACTGTACGCACCCTCTACATCAAACTTTCTTTCATCTGTGCGGAAGCCGATATTGATCACATTATTATGCACAAAGATCAATTGTGTAGTGTGCAAAGGCGTAGGCATTTCCGGTAGCAATCCATGGGTGAGTTTGGCAATAGCTGCCATTGAAGACAACTGCCAGAGACGAAGGTTTTTAAGATGGAACTGATTAAATGGTTTATCCGGTGCAATAGACTGGCCAATATAAATATCATACTCAATACCATCTGTCCTGAACTTCTCAAAGTAACAGGGAAAAGGCTCTTGCAGCGTGTCATGCTGTGATTCGAGATATTCCGTCACTGCATTGTTAATCATTTGCATCGCCGTTTCCAGCGCTTGCCTGTTACTTTGTAAATTACGATCAGACAGCAACAGGTATTCCTCAATAATAGTAGTAGTATTTTTATTCTGTTTTGATAAATGAGTTAAGTAAGGAATAACGTCTTCCTTCACAAAAATAGTGAGGTTGTTCTCATCGGCTGCATTCATTTGTTCCTGTCGCAGCATCTCCTTCCATTTTCCACACTTATAGACGAGTTCTTCCATCAGTGCAGAACGATCATACTCCTGCAATATTGACAGCGTTTCCAGTAATGTATTTAACAGGCCTTCAAGATCAGCAATGATGGCTTTATTCCTTTCAACAGTAGAATTGCGGATATCCACAGCCCCATACAATGGATATACATCATTGAAGCTGATAGGTGGCGTTTTAACAGGAAGACCTTTCTTTTTACTATACAGGTAATTCCAGGCAGCTTCATTAAACTTCCACTGCACGGCGGTCTGTATAGAGGTGAATTGTTCCTTGATAATCGATTCTATCTCCCAGTTAAACTCATCGATGTATATCTGCGACAACTGTTCCACGGCTGAAATGGCAGGCTCCAGTAAGGGTAAGATATTTTCGGAAAAAGTATGGTCTTTCCAGGTATGCATACATAATACGCCCACCAGTTTATGGTTATAAAATACAGGTATCAGCGCGAGTGATCTTACCCCCAGCTTACGGAAGTACTCCAGGAAAACATGGGTCTGTTCTTCAGGTGCCGTAATGTCTTCAGAGAAAAAGAAACGCGGATTGGCAGTATATCCTTTTACCTGCCGCTGAAAATCTTCTATAGATAAACGGTCTTCTCCCCATACAGAAAAAAGTACCCCTGTACCACCTTTTACATAACCATATACCGGCTCATCATTCACTCTTACAAAAGGGAACAGGTCAAATTCAATATTATTATTTTTCACTAATGTTTTCAGTGATAACATTACACGCTTATACCGTTCTTCTTCATCTCCTCTGTTACTTTCCAGCTGTACCTTCCGTATACTTTGTACCGCCATACGCGCAGTGACGTCCGATATCATCACTGCAGCTATTCCTCTGAAAGTAAAGAGTTCCAGCGGCAGTATACTTTCCAGTATCTCATAACCAGCTCCATCATTCAGTCTTGTATATAATTTTTTGAAATCGATATCCGGCTTTTTGCCTTTTATAGTCACTTCTATAAAGTCTACGTTCATCTGTACACCGTAGTATTCATGCAAGCCGGTATTCACGTTCTTAACACCGTGAAACTGCCCCGTATTAATAGGTACCTGGAAATTATACACTTTCTTGAGGATAAGTGAATATACCATCTGCAGACGCTCCTTGTGATGACTTTCCAATGTCCTTGGAGTGATGGACAGATCATCATAGTCCTTCCTGCTCTCCATCAGGTCGTACAACATGCCCGTACCGTAAAAAACAATCGGCTGAATCGGAAAGCCAAGTGCCCAGGCCAGCTCATTTTCTGCAGCCAGAGGTGCAGAAAGACAGAGATACACCTGTTCAAGCAATACTTCATACTGATGGATTTCTTCCAGCGGAATATCCTGGTCATACACGTTATGGCTGTCAAACAGCGACAAGGTATTTTTATATAGCGTTGCTTTAACAGTCTGTTCTTCCCCTGCTCTTTTCCTCAGATAATCAATAAACGGCTTAAAAGAGATCGCAGAATTCACATGCAGGCTTTCTGCAACGCCTCCTGAAAGGTCAAGTATAATCTTCTTCATAATTCTTCGCAATGCGGGCCTGAATTTAGTAAATTACCTATTATGAAACGTATTATCCTCTTTTGCCTTATTATATGTCTGATTCTCACAGGCTTTTATAGGCAGACAGGCCTACCGGCAACGTAGCTGAATGTGAAAGGAATGGTTGCATATATTCCCGGAGTTGTTCCATAAGTTCGGGCTAATCAGTATAATCGGATCAAATTTTGATGCAATAAATGCTGCAGAAATGAATATCATGAAAACACAAGAACTGACTGACACAACAAAGGCCATGATGGCAGGCGATAAAGGCCTCCTGGCCATGGATGAAAGTATTCCTACCTGTAACAAACGTTTTGCGGAAGCTGGTATTCCGCAAACAGAAGAATACAGGCGGGCCTATCGCGACCTGATCGTTAACACGTCTGGCCTGGAAACAGCCATCAGCGCTGCCATCCTGAGTGATGAAACCATCCGGCAGCAAACCCTTAACGGCGTCCCCTTCGCTGAAGCACTGAAGAACAAGGGTATCATCCCCGGGATAAAAGTAGATCTGGGGGCAGTAGCCCTGGCCGGATTTCCCGGAGAGAAAGTTACCGAAGGCCTGGATGGCTTACGTCAGCGTATGAGTGAATATTATGCCCTGGGGGCCAGATTTTCCAAATGGCGGGCGGTAATCATTATCGATGAACACATCCCTTCAGGTGGTTGCCTGGAAGCAAATATGCATGCGCTGGCAAGATATGCGGCTATTTGCCAGGAAGCGGGCATAGTGCCCATTGTGGAACCGGAAGTGCTGATGGATGGTTCTCATACAATAGAGAGATGCAGGAAAGTAACACAGGAAGGCTTGCTGATGCTTTTTACCGAGTTACATAACCAACGGGTAGATTTACATGGGATAATATTAAAGCCTAATATGATATTGCCTGGCAAAGATTCCCCTGTACAGGAAGATGATGAGATCATCGCACATACGACTATTAAATGCTTACTGCGCTGTGTACCTGCTTCTGTTCCCGGTGTAGCATTCCTTTCCGGAGGACAGTCACCTCAACAGGCAACGGCGCGTTTGAACACAATGCACAAACTGTATCCTTCTTTGCCCTGGGCACTTACATTTTCTTATGCAAGAGCGGTTCAGCAACCAGCAATGGACATATGGGCCGGAAAACCGGAGAATGTAGCAGCCGCACAACAGGCGCTGTATCATAGAGCAAGTCTTAATAGCGCTGCCCGTAGAGGGAAGTATACAGCAGAAATGGAAAAGAGTTAAGGCTATGACATACCAGGGCCCCGGAGCCAATACATAAATTCCGCAGGAGCTCTCTGAATACCAGAGAGCTCCTGCGGAATTTATTAAATTTAGTCCCTCATCTTTTATAGTATCGCCGATACAGGTGCCACCCTGCCTTTTTCAATCCGGAATACCAGGCGTCATTTCATCATTTTGGATGATCAGCAGGTTAATTTCATTTATGATATCTTTTTGCATTGAACTTAAAGAGGACCGCATTAAAGGATTTGTTATAAGTCCTTTTCGAATGGTTGATACTAACCCCGTATCGCCCGCAAAGGAAGAGGCCCCTATCCAGTAATTATTATCCTCGTAGACATGGTAATCCGGTTTTGGTAGTCCTACAACAATATAATGTAGTATTGATGCCAGGGAAAAGATATCTTCCTGAATAGTTGGCTTCCGGACCTCTAGTTGCTCGGGTGCTATAAAACCAGGGGTCCCAAAAACAAAGGGATGAACAGGTTTATTTAACTTCCAGTTATAAGACAGTTCAAAATCTATAAGATAAATCCGGTTTTTCTTATCTATAAGAAAATTCAATGGGGTAATATCCCTGTGTACATAACCATGGTTATGCAGATTATTGATAATTGACAGAATATTCCTGAAATAAGTTAGTAGTGTGACCTTATCTTTTATATGCAGATCCTTCCATGCAGTATTATTTTTGATACTATCTATGATATCTTTATAATTTATGCTCTCAATAAACTGGGTAATATAAAACACATCATTGTCCTCTTCAAACAGATCCAAAACCTTAGGCGTCAAAATATCAGGGGGTAATGACTCCAAAACTTCTCTATCCCATTCAAAACGGTCTTTTATATTTCTTCCATAAATATCTGTCACCGCATTTTCCCTCCCATGTTTAATAAGACAAGATTTAAAACCAAACGGACGAATGCTGACTCCTTTGTAAATACTCCCCTTGAAACTGTGCCTTAATATCTTTCTAAGAATATAGCGGTATCCAAATACTCTTTTTATTCTCGGACGGGCATAAGCAGAAGGGACCTTAAAAGGAATTTTTTTGGGTATCTCATATTCATATGTTGTTTCACCGTTCTCATCTTTTTTAATAGTTATGTAATTTACGAATAACGCTTTACCCAATCGTATAGCGAATGGAATTTCAATTGCTTTATAGGTATTGGTTAATTTATAAAGTATAGCTATAAGTTCTTTTGCCTGTTGAAGAGATTGACTGAATATTGATAACGATCGCCCAATCATACGATGCTCCATTACGCCACAATTCATCAGGTACTGACAGTTTTCATTCTTTATCAGTCTAAATATGAGATTTCTTTCAATCAGAACCGGAAGTACATTGTCCAGCATTGCTTCCATATCTTGTGGCAGTACAGATAGTATCAGTACCCAGCCTTCACGCAACTCATCTAAATTACCTCCATATAAAAAAAAGGCATCTTCTTCATATGAGATACCTTTAGAAGTAAGTGTAGCTGCATAGTTCTTAGGAATATAGTTTTCAGTTTCTTTCATATATGTAAGATTTAGAACAGCCTCAATCTGTTAGATATTCAGAGATAAAAATCAGAATGACAAGGAACTTTAAATCAAAATATTTCCTTGTTTTACCAGGACCATTGGGGTAAGCTATATTCAGGTAGTGGTTAACATTCGCTATTGGCATTAAGGATTGCCGACAACAATTTTAATTTAAATTGCTGCTACACAACTACAGTAATCAATTTATTTTCGGGGAGACACCAAATTGCAGGAATTATCAATCGAATTAAAAAATTAAATACCTTTAAAATTGGATTTATATTTCAATTGCTTGTGCAGTTCTGCAAGCTATAGATCCCATCCTTGATATAAAAATGCATTCTGGCGATTATTCTATTAAAAAACAGCCTGTTATACCCAATATTGTTACACCGTATCCATTATTAAACCCGCTAATTTTCACTCATGGAACTCATATTTCTAAAGGATAAAGAACAGGAGATTATTTCATATCCCATTCCACGGTCTAGTACTAATGAGATAGTGGTAAGATTTAACGAAATCCATAAATCCGGCTTTTTTGGAGAAATTCTCTTCCAGGAAACATCCGGCGATTATGTAAGTACCTGGTTTAAACAGTATAATATTACCGGGGATACTTCTATACAATACAGATCAGACCAACCGTTGTTAAGCCTTCAGATTAACCGGCATACGCCCTATACTTTATCTGTTAATGACATGGGAGATATCATGTTCCTTGAGGAACAATATAACCTGCTTTACCTTCCTTATGTTGATATAAAATCCGTACTAAAACAGGGAGCATATAAGACTACTGAAATCTATTATGAATTAAGCTATCTCCAAAAATGGCACGAACATATTCCATTACTGGACAAACTACTGACAAGTATAGAGAAAAACATACCGGCAAAGCTGACGAAAGAAAATTCCAATGCTACACCACAAATACTGCACATTCTTCATGAGATGGAAAATTGTTCATTTGTCAATGATCTCAGGATAATGTATCTGGAGGCAAAAGCACTGGAATTATTGTCGTTATGCATTCACAAAGCAGGTAATTCAGTCCGGACGGGGGCCATGGAAACGTTAAAACCACTTCATATCGAGAAACTCCATTATGCGAAAGCCTACCTCTCCCAACATATAGACGATCCTGTTTCCATCAATGAAGTAGCACGTAAAGCGGGTATGAATGATTATATGCTGAAAAGAGGATTCAAGCAACTATTCGGCATCGCTATGCATGATTACCTTATCGAGATAAGAATGGAAGAAGCCAGAAAACTTCTACTTAATTCGGATCTCCATATAAACGAAATAGCCTACAAAATGGGGTATAGCAGTATATCTAATTTCTCGACCGCCTTTAAAAAGAGATATGGATATTCACCCAGTATTCTCAAAAAAGGAAAATGAAAATATAAAAAATTGTTAAACAGAAGTTTTTATCCTTATTTAAGAACTTATTTTTACTACAGATGAGTAACTTTATACTCACAACAAAAGGAAGAATTTATCTGCTTATAGAGAATATGCTTACGAATGATCCCAATATAAAGTAAAAAAGTATGTGTAAAATTTTATAGTTTTCTTTTATAAAAGGAGCTATCAGACTTCATCTACCTCCTTATTTTATTTACATCCCCCATCCACGGCTGATACTTATGCAGAACAGGTCCGGTTTCTACGACAGTTCTGGATGAATCATCCTATTTGCCGGAAAGGATGCTATTTGCCTTATCTGCAACATTCGGTAATGTGCGGAGAGAATTCTTTTACTCCAAAATTGTTAACCATGTTCAACTTTCAATTTAACACAAATGGTGTTATAAAAACGATTTCAAATACTACATCACATGACATTCAATCTGAGGAAACAATCATACATGACTCGGGGGATTATGGTAGTGCTACATTTATGAAAACAAGCGGAGGCAATGTGAACATCTGGTTCAGAGAATTAGATATTGCAACACCAACAACCTTGCTTTGCCAATCCGTGGAGCCATATTTATACCTGCACATAAATATTTCCAATACAATGCTTTATTCCACTTCTGAAGGGGCAAATCTACTTTTCAAGGCAGATCAGTATAATCTCCTGTTTGGTTCACAAATGGAATTCAGCACCAATTTACAAAAAGGGAATTACCGGATAATGGAAGTTCATTTCCTTTTTAGTTATCTGCAGAAATGGGCAAATTATATTCCTTTCCTGCAACGTTTTCTATATAGAATTAAACAGGATGTCACAGGAAGCATGTTTGACATGAATCTCAATGCCAGTCATGAGATAATTACTATCATTAAACAAATCATTTTCTGCGCTTTTAAGGATGATATTAAAACAATGTACATTGAAGGTAAAGCACTTGAGCTGTTAACGGCATGCCTCAATAAAGGCACTAAAGTCAACAACAATCCGATCCTGCTAAAAGAGAGCGACAAAGAAAAGCTATCCATAGCAAAACAATACCTGCTTGAAAATCTTGACCAGAATTGCACTACAGAAGAACTGGCGCGTATTGCCGGAATAAGCGAATGGGTACTTAAAAGGGGCTTCAGGCAATTGTTTAGTGTACCCATCCATGAATTCCTGCTGATCAAAAGAATGGAAAAGGCGAAAGAGTTATTGCTTACAACCGACAAACCCGTGAAAGATATCGCTTATCTGACTGGCTATAGTAATAAGTCCAACTTTACAAATGCATTTAAGAAACGGTTTGGATATTCTCCCGGGTATTTTAAAAAGAACGCTTAACTATTTTTAAATCCGCACAACTTTTTCTCCTGATATCACAACTCACGATTAAAAATAGTGCAGAAATTTACATCAGAAAAGGGAACATACAAAATAGCAGCTTATTGATACAGAAATTAAAGTAAACGAAGCATGTACACGAATCTTTTTATCAGCGCAATCAGCATAATACTGGTAATACTATGGATTTATGCATCTAGCACAAAATTACTGGACATGAAAAAATTCAGATATGCATTATCCGTACAGGCATTTCCAAAATGGATGGGGCGAATACTTTCCTGGGTTTTACCAATTGCTGAACTGGCAGTTACAGGTCTTTTACTTTTTGATGAAACCAGGCTATTGGGCATGTATTTATCTTTTATTATGATGTTGGCTTTCACACTTTATGTTGGCGGCGTAATATTTAAGGTTTATAATGTTTATCCATGTCCTTGTGGTGGTTTATTCAGACGGATGGGTTGGAAAAAACATTTCAAAGTTAATCTCTGGCTCACAGCTCTTGCATTGGCCGGTATACTTTTAATGGAGTTTGGAAAAAATTAGAATGAAGATGTTTGCAATATTATTAATGGGGAATACCCCTAACCCAAAACATTTTATTTATGGTGTACTCATGGTTTCGTTATGACGGTTCCGGTTCAATATACAACCAGCTTAATTACAATGCTCTTGGAGCTAAACCCACATGCATGGAGGGCTCCAGCATCTGTGCAATTTATGCAGAAGTACAATTGATCGGTAGCCCACGCACAGAAAGGCCGGTCATTACAGATGAATTAACGCTGGCAATTAATTTTGCAATTGCTAATTGTATTCCAACTGCAAATGTAAGGCTGAAGGATTATTAATAAGACAAACCGGTAAGACTGCAGGCTTATCGGTGAATGAAACGGAGAAGGCTGAAAATCCTTAAAAGAGTAGGCAAGGGGAAAACCGAAAACCCTGCAATAGAGTAGGTATTTTATTCAAAGTTTTTTGATCGCTTTTTGATTTATAAAAGCATCCCATCTTATGGCAACTTCATGGTTTCTCTATACAGGAGCAACAGGATCAGGGCACACTTTGGATCCACTTTTCTACAATACGGTTGCAGTGACACCATCATGTAATAATGGCAATACCATTTGCGCTATTTTTGCACAGGTACAAACAACAGGTAATCCTCCTGTACGCAGACCAATTATTACTCCTACGCTAAGTAATCAAATTACAACAGCGGATGCTAGTAATATTCCATCTGCCAATGTTAAATTAAAAATCGCTTAATAGTGAATTTTATAAACAGAAGGCGGCAACTATTTGCCGCCTTCTGTTTATAAAATTCATTATTATTTTACGGCAGGATCCATAACAACTTCTATCAGGTTCCCCTGGCTAAAAATCTTTTCAGCAAACCGGCTAATCATTCCGGGTGTTATAGATGATACCATTTTTTCATAATCGGCGTCCCCGTCAATCCCATAAACAAAGCGCATCCAGGCTTTATTCACCCAATACTCCGCATTTTTGTCCAAATATGACTCCCTATATCGCTTTAGCAAATTCTCCTTCACTTTATTAAGTAATTCTTCAGATGGTCCCTCCTTTCTTATTTTCTCTATCTCCTCATAAACAATGTCAATCAGTCTATCCTTTTTTTGCGGATTCGTATCAAAATAAACCTGGAAAATAAACCGGTCCGTAGGGGATTTATCAATATTACCACTCACGCCTGCTCCATAGGTCCCTCCTTCTTCCTTTCTCATCTTTTCAAGATAAGTAGTAGTGAGAATATCGGCAAGACATTCCATCAGGATCTGATTTTCAACATTAAGGGGTACTTCCCCTGTATAGCCAATTGTAACAGTTGACTGTGCCGTTTTCATAGGTATTTGAAAGTGTTTTTTCACGATCCCCTTTGGTGGATAGATACCGTGATCGATTACCTTCTCTTTTTTATAACGGGAGGGCAATGCTCCTAACCAGGCTTCAACCAACGGCCTCACACTATCAGCCGGAATATTACCTGCCAGGAAAAAAGTAAAGTCACTTGCATCTCCGAAACGTTCATTATAAATACGAACGATACGATCATAGTCTACTTTTTTTAATGTAGCAGTATCATCCAACCTTATTGCCCTGGGATGATGATTGCTCATAATTTCCCTAAGCGTATCCGAGAAAATATTTTTCGGCTCTGAAGAATGGTTGCCGATTGCAGCTTTTCTTTCCTTTATATATTCTTCAAAAACAAGCGGCTGTTTTTTAAAGCTTGTCATTTTTAAATAAGTCAGTTGAAACAGCGTTTTCAGGTCTTTTATATTATTTGTCTTGCCTGCAATAGTTTCCTCAAATTTATTTAAATAAGCCATTACTGTTGCATTTCCCTCAGGATCGCCGGTCCCTCCCATATTAATAATACCTTGCAGAGCCAAGGCAGATGGCAGATCTTCTATTTTCACCATCGAGAGCCCGCCGGGGCTATATCCATATAAGAAAAACTTATTTTCTTTGTAACCGGTATTCTTAAACTGTACTTTCGCTCCATTTGAAAGCGTCCATTGTATATATCCGTAAGGCGCTTCTTCAGTTTTAATGATTTTACCAGGTGTCGCATTTAAATGCATCAGCTCATTCTCTTTACTCATTACAGGAAGATAATAAGGCATCAACTTCGTTTTTTTCACTTCATCCCATACATTCAATATTTCTGTCGCAGAAGGAAGTTTTACACCTGTTCTTTGAGGTCCGGAAACCACAAACGCCATATTATTATTACCCAGTAGTTGCTTAACATGCTGATTAAGGGTATCAATGGAGAGTTCTGACAAAAGCTTTTGGGTAATGCCTCTTTTCCAGGCCGCATCCGGAACCGGTTCATTTTTAAGAAAGGACTGAATATATTCAGAAATGTACTCGGAATTTCTTTTACTACTGGAATCGGCCTGTTCCATTTCAGTTAAACGGAGCATTCCCTTTTTATAATTTTCCAATTCTTCTGCATTGAAGCCAAAGCGCCGCACCCGTTCTATTTCTTTAAGTGCAACACGTAATGCATTTAATGCATTATTATTATCAATCGGAAATACCTTTAAAGCGAAAGCCTGCCTGGTAGTAGCAATCAGAAAATTATCCTCCATAAAGATTACGCTGCTGAATGGCAAATCCCCTTTTTTCCGTATTTCAGCATAACGACCTAGCAACAGATTACTTATAATTCTATTAATCAGTTCATTTTTGTATCGTGTAGTTACCTGCTGGTTTCCCAAAGTATCTATCTTCCAATAAACATCCATACTTATCTCCTGTATTTCGGGATCGGAAGCAATAGCAACTATAGGTTCCTTATTATCCGGGATGGTAAACCAGGGGCGTTTAGCCGGATTTTCAGCCGCAGGGATATCTGCAAAAATTTTCTTTAAATGAGACAGCACAACATCTGCATCTATATCCCCTACTATAATAATGGCCTGCAAATCCGGGCGGTACCATTTTTTATAATAATCCCTGAGTTGCTGTGGTTTAAAATTATTAATAACATCCATGCTACCAATCGGAATACGATTGGCATAAGGAGTACCTTTAAATATAACCGGAAGTATTCCATTTTCCAATACTCTTAACCTACCGGAATTACGCGTTCTCCACTCTTCCTGCACTACACGGCGTTCCTGATCTATTTTTGCTTCATCCAATGTTAAAAATCCCGACCAGTCATGTAATACCAATAAAGCTGTATCTATCATTCCATATCTGTCTGAAGGAATATCGGTCAATCTGTATATTGTCTGATCATAATCCGTAGAGGCATTAATATCTGCTCCAAATCTGACGCCTTTCTTTTCCAATTCACTGGTCATTGAATTACCAGGAAAGTTTTTGGTTCCATTAAAGGCCATATGCTCCAGAAAATGCGCCAATCCACGTTGATTTTCTTCTTCTAAAACAGAGCCTACTTTTTGAACAAGATAAAAATCTGCACGGTTTTGTGGTTGATTATTATGCCGGATATAATAAGTTAACCCATTACTTAATTTGCCGGTCCGAAGACCTGGATCAGCCGGAATAATCTCATTTTGCGCAAACCCATTTGCAGCCCATGACATGAAACTGATTAACAATATGATGCGAATGCTCATTTTATACACTTTATAGGATAATAACCCACTATTTTTTTTCTGTAAGTACAAACACCTCCAATACCCGCTCTTCTTCCTTCAGGTCCAAACCATAAGGTTTAAGAGCATTACGCAAAGCAGGAATATCTGTCCAGGAATCAATTTTTAATTCCATATCCACAGCATCCTTATAAGACGTTTCATCCAGTACCGGCGGATTAACAGCATATTGGTTAAGCTTCCTGATGATAGTGCTTAAGGGTACATTATTCATTTTTTTTACCGGTTGGTCCAGTATCTCCACACGATCTCCTCCCGCCGATTTTAGCTTATCTTCTGTTGTAGTCCGTATTAACACCAGGCATTTTATAGCCCGTTTTTCATAACGTCCTTCTACATTTAATAAATGGTTTAAATCATTAATAACGGCCTTACTTTGTTCCTGTATGCTTTGCCCGGTATCAGGAGATACGGACTCATAACAAAATAATTTTTCCCTTTCCCAGTCGGCAAGATAACGTGGCTCACTATCTGTGGAATATTTCTCGGGATCTCTTACTTCTAAAATAACCCTGTTTGCATCAGGGAAAACCACAGGCGATTTTCCATATGGGTCTCTTATTTTATGCCAATAATTATAATACGCTAATAAAATTGTATTATTGGTAAAATAATCCCTCCGGGTATGATGTATAGTATCATAAGTAGTACCTTGTTTAGCCCCCGCACCTTCACGATATCCAAACATAGCGGCATATTTTAAAAAGCCATTTTGCTCCGGAAATTGCATACTATCTAATCGTAACAATGGTTTATTATAATCAAAAGGAGGCAGGAAATCATTTTTAACGGGCCAGTTATTCTTTTTCCCCGCTAATACAAACCTGATATTATCGCTGTCTACATAATCTGATAATGTCTGCGCTATCACTTTTCCTTTATAGATCCATACCTCATGTGGAATATATACATGTTTAAACCAGGCAGATAAGATTGTATCCTCTACTACAGATGGTATGATCAGATCTTTGGTATGTATATTCTTTTTTAAAAATGCACGAACGAGTGCTTCTTTCTGATAGGTGACCGGAAGAATGGTAATACTATCGCCAAATTGTTCCTGTAAGGCTTCCATTCTGGGTAAGGCAGCCACACAACCACTACAATAAGTATCCCAAAAGTCTAAAATCAATAACCGGTCTTTAAAGTCAGATATTTTCGCTTTTGAATATTTATAATTAATAATCCTGGGAATAAAAATATCAGGCACATTATCGCCCGGGCCTAAATTCCGGACAGCTTTACTACGGATTAATCCGAAAGACTGCTTCCTGGAATGTTGTACTTGCTGTTGCGCTGAAGTAACTAAAGTCAAAAACAGCATTGGCCATATCAGGTTACGTTTAGTTTTCATAATATTTATCTTGGGTTCTGCGGTATATTCACTCTGTTTAGCACTTCAATTGGAATTAAAAGTACGTACCGCAGATCATTAGGAGGCAATACATATTCCTGGTTATCAAGTTTACGTTTAAGTGTAACCGCAAAGTGAGATTCTTTATTCAACCGGCGGAGATCAGTCCATCTGATGCCCCTGAATAATAATTCCTTTCTCCTTTCCCGCAATATTAAAGCAAGCGCTGCATCCGGGTCTGCGGCTGTAAATGGCACGAATGTGCCTGTCCATCTTTTTTGCATAAGGGTATTCAGATCAGCCATTGCATCTGCCGTATTTCCTGCTCTTGCAAAGCATTCTGCACGTGTCAGGTAAACTTCATCTGTAGCCAGACCACAAAAAATCAAGTAACTGGGAGTACCTGTGTAATTACCTTTAAAGCCATAGCTGCCATCTCCATTATCGCTAAAAAAAAGTGTTTTTCTTAGATCACCTGCTTCGTAAGTAGCATATAAAGCAGTATCAACTTTCGCATAATAAAGGGCAATGGTAAAAGCGCTTTGAGCATCGAAAATAACTTCCTTATTAAATTGAACAATAGTATCCGTTTTATAATCCATCAATGCATTGTATTGCTTTAAACAGGCATCTGCATTGATCCCGGCGTTGGTATAATCTCTCATTGCCAGATAAGTTCTTGCCAAAGCTGCAAATGCAGCAGCTTTAGTAAGCAATGTTGTTTTATTAACTATTGTAACTGGTGCGTTAGCAGGCAACAGATCTGCTGCATCTTTAAAATCTTTTATAATCTGATCATAGGTCTGCTGCACAGTCCCACGTGAAGTTTTTTCATTAAGGTCAGGAGTTAAACGGATGGGAATACCTAAATCCTGGGTAGCAGTAGTACTATCATAAGGTTTTGCCCATATCTGTGCCGCCTGGTAAAGAGAGTAAGCTCTGAAAAACAATGCGGAACCCTTCAATGTATTCCAGGTAGCCTGATCGGCTGCAGACGGACTGATCTTATCTAATGTTGCCAATGCCTGGTTAGCATTTAATATACGGAGATACGTTCCTGACCATATTCCAAAATTTACGTTCGCATCCGCTTTCCAGATATAATTGTCTCTATCATTCAACTCAAGTGATTGCCAGTTCTCAAAAGAAAGATAATAATTATCTGAGCTCACTTCACCCTGATAAGGATACACTCCGTTCATCGTATTATAATCAGCTATCAGCGCCTGACAATCCATTAAAGTAGAAGGTACCTGCAGGCTCTTGTCTGGCTTGACATCCAGGTATTTCTTACAGGAACTAAAATAACACATGATGGTCAGCATCAATACAAATGCAGATATATGGATACTAACCTGCTCTAAGCTTTTGTTCGTTTTATATGTCCGTTTCATTGTATTAATGATTAAAAGTTTGTACTAAAACCTATAGCTACAGCAGGGGGCGCAGGATATGAAGAACCGTAATCCGGATCCAGGCCTTGTTTATTGGCACGCCAGATAATACCAAGGTTACTCACATTAGCGTATAATCTTATGTTCTTAAAATACCAGTTAGATTTATCTATTGTATAACCAAGCGTTATATCCTGGAACCGGATATGGTCCGCTTTAGATACCAGCGCAGCAGAATTAGTATAAAATTGATCCCGCAAATTATCGCTGGGATAGATCATGGAAGGAACATCCGTGTGTTTTTCATCTCCTGGTTTTTGCCAGCGCTGGGAAAAATCTGCATGGCCTATACCATTATCCTGACCAGAATTAAATAAAGAACTGTAATTAATGCTGGTTCTCCTGAAATAATAACCTAGCTTATAAATTATATTGGCAGAAATATTTATGTTTCTCCATGTGAATGTATTCCGGAAAGAACCAAAATATACGGGTACTGCAGAGCCATTATATTCCAGGTCATTAACATTTGCCTGGATAAGCGCAGCATAATCTTTACTGATTTGCCCGTTAATATATCCCCTTGGATCACCAGTCTGTGGATCTAATCCCGCCCATTTATAAGAAAAAATAGTATACGCCGGCTTGCCCTCAATAGGAGTAATATTATAGCCATTTTTTATAACGTCACTACTTGAAAGAGTTCCAACCGGAACATATTTGCTTACTTTATTGGTCACATAACTGAAAATAAAATCCGTATTCCATTTTAACTCTCCCTTTAGATTAAGTGAATGTAATTGCAGGTCAATTCCTTTTCCATTCAGTGCAGCATTATTAAAAGTACCAACATTAAATCCTGTTGTCAGATCCAGTGGCATGAGTGTTAATGCATCTTTTGTATGCTTGCTGTAATATTCAAAACTACCACTCAGGCGATTGTTCTTAAAACCAAAGTCAAGACCTAAGTTCATCGTTCCTACTTTTTCCCAGCGCAGACTGGAATTAGCAGGGTTTTTTATATATGCTACGGCCAGTCTGTTATACATATTGGGATCAGTTAAATACTGTATTACACTATAAGCAGATAAATTATTGTTTGTATTTCCCTGGTAACCATATGTGGCTCTTAATCGGAGATAAGGCAGTATATCAAGTTTATAGAAGCTCTCTTTAGAGGCGTCCCAGCTCAGCCCCGCAGACCATAACGGCACTCCCCTCTGATTTGCGTTCACACCAAATAAGTTAGACGCATCTTTACGCGCGCTGGCAGATATGATATAACGGTTATTATAAGTATAAGATGCATTCGCATAAATAGAAGTAAAACGATAAATCTGATCAGTAAAACCGATCCCACTGGGAATAAATATCCTATCATAAAAAAGAGTAGGGAACTGATCTACAAAATCAACATTCTTATAGTTAATCACATTCTCATCATATCCATATACGTTTGCACTATGCGACTGGCTTCTACTTTCACGCAATTCTACCCCCGCAATAGCCGTTAACTCATTTTTATTATTCCATGATTTATTGGCATTAAGCTGTCCACGCAAATTATAGGTACTGGCACTACCTGTACTTTGACTCAAAATTCCTCCCAATGGAATGGGTCTGACTACATCTGTTCCATCCAGTTGAGAAACAAGATTAATCAGGTTACGGGTATAATATGAGCCGGGCCCCTCCCAGTTCCGGCCATCAATTGTAGTTTGCGTATACTGGTATTTGATATCTGTACTGAATATACTTGTCAATTGATACCGGGCTCCCGCATTCAGCAACAGATCATTCGTCTTTGTTCTGTTCGAACTCGCATCCAGTTCTGCCAGCGGTCTGTACTTCCAATCCAATAACCGCCCCCCCCCTATTGTATCGATAAATCCTGAACGATGACCTATTCCTACTACTAAAGGATTACCATTGTCATCTGCCAACCGTGTATAGGGCAACATACCTTCAGAATAAGCTAAACTACTGGATGAGCCTAAACCCTGGTTATTTTTTTCTATATACATCAGCCCTGCCTGTATTTCCAGATTGCGGATTGGTTTGTAGGAAAACTCTGAACGAAGTGAAATACGGTCATTCCCGGTCCTCACGATACTGGAACGATTGTTATCATAACCACCGGAAAACATGTAATTAAACTGTTCCCCTCCCCCACTGACACTCAGCGCATATTGCTGGTTAACAGCCTTTCTATATACGTACTTCATAAAATCATTACGTACATCATATTTCCGTAAAATATCAATCTGTGCATTGGCCGCCTCCTGAGAAATTGTACCATTCCTTGCCTGTAATAATAATTCAACTACCGGGCTAAGGTAAGGCCATGTATAATTATCACTGATTTTGCCTTCATAAGCTCCATTTTCAAAGAGCATTTTTTCAACATCGATGTAATCAGAAGTATTCATTTGCTTAAAATAAAACAGGTCAGGTTTCTTTATAACAGTTAAGTTGCTATTAAAAGAAACCTGTGGCCGCTTATCATAACGCCCTTTTTTTGTAGTAATCACAATTACTCCATTACCCGCACGTGCTCCCCATATGGATGCCGCAGCTGCATCTTTTAAAATGGTAACATTTTCAACATCATTGGGATTAATATTATTCACATCCCCTTCGTACGGAAAGTTATCTAATATTATCAACGGGGAAGTTAACCCATCCGTTAATGTACTCACACCTCTTATCGTAAGTCCCGAAAGACTTGCCTCACCCGAAGTGCGTTTATCAAACAATAAACCAGGAACAACGCCCTCCAGCCTCGGTAGTACCGTAGGGCCAGTTACTCTGTTAAAAAGTGTATTGTTTATTATTTCGAAAGATCCGGTAGCCCGCTCCTTAGGCAGCCGTTGATAACCAGTGTTGGCCGTCACAGTAACATTATTCAACGTAGTTACTCTTGTTGTGAGTTTTACCGTCATCTCTGTTTGTCCATTCACTTTTCTTTCAAGGCTTTCCATGTTCACACTACTAAAGAGCAAGCTGGCATTTTTGTCAACCCCTAAAAGTATAAATTCACCATTGCTATCTGTTGACGTTGCTTTATTTTTCCCCTTTACACTTACTGTTACGCCTCCAACCGGCATTCCTTTTTCATTAAGCACTACACCATGCACCGGTATTGTGGTGTCCGCATCATGAGACTCCCGTGTTGTCCTTGTATTTCCTTTCGACGTAATAACAATTGTTTTGCCTACAACTGCATACGTCAAGGGCTGGTCTTTAAAACAGATCTCCAATGCTTTAGCAAGCGGGACTTCTTTTAGTTCTATATTAACCTTATTATTCGCTTTCTCCAGCAATGCATTATCATAGAAGAATACCAATCCGCTCTGCTTTTCTATCTCTTTAAATATTTTTGTAAGCGGAGCATTCTTCTCGGAGAGTGTAATACGCTGTGAATAGCCTGCTGCACTCACCTGCAGGAAACCAGCTAATAGTAAAATACCCGTAAGTTTCATAAAGAGCAATACTTTATTATTTAACAGGATGCCCCCGCCGAAAGAATGAATCAACCGGGCATAATTCAGGATGCCCGCCAATGGCGGCATTTTGCAAAAAGCAGTTAATTGCATAATTTTGTTCTGTTTGGGTAATACTAATAAGCTACTTGCACGTTGATTATAGATTAGCCCAGGCATTACCCGGAAGTGTTGGTACCACTTCCGGATTTCATTAAAGTATAGTGATTGAACTAATGCTTATTTTCTCGAAACATTCATAACGATGATATAAATCATCAAGGCGATACAATAATTCTTTTATCCTCTACACTGAAATGCACATCACTCAATTCCAGTATTTTTAATATTTCAGATAAATTGGCGTTACGGGAAATCTTACCTCCAAATTGTCTTTCAGGTATTTTTCCTTCGTAACTGATATCCACATCATACCATCTTGCAATCTGCCGCATCACTGCTGGCAGATTAGCGTTGGTAAATTGAAAATACCCGTTCTTCCAGGCTACTGCTTCATTCACATCTGCTTTTTCAACCAATTTTATTGGTCCATTCTTACTTATTTGCGCCTGCTGTCCTGGTGCAAGCAACTGTGTGGCTGTCCCCCTTGTTACTTTTACAGCTCCTTCCAGTAAGGTAGCTTTCATATCATGTTCATCATCGTAAGCCATTATGTTAAAATGCGTCCCCAACACCTCTACCTGACTTGTTCCCATCACTCCGGAAGAAGGATGTGGATGTATATCTACTATAAAACGGGATTTTATTCCCTCTTTTGTAATCACTGGTGCAATTTCAAAATAAGCTTCTCCTTTTAGTTCCACTCTTCTCACCTTATCATCAAAAGCCGTTGGAAAACGTAACGATGATGCTGCATTTAACCATACCTTACTCCCATCAGGTAATTGTAACTGGTATTGTCCCCCACGGGGTGTGGAAATAATATTACTGAATGCTTCTCTGTGTCCTGATTTTTGCCCCGTCTCATATACAAGTTGGCCGCTATCCAACTTTATGATCCTGGTATTTCCCTGTTGTGTAAGTATCCCATTCCCGGTACTGTCCAGCATAATTACGGAACCATCTGCCAGCGTAAGGGTGGCTGTGTTCCTGCCCGGAGTGATAGTACTATTATGATCTTTACTACTAAAGTCTGCTGTCTTATTCCTATTAATATAGAAAAATGTTGCAATGCTGATAAATAATATGCTCACAGCAGCTGCCATGTACCAGAGTTTTCCCCGTCCCGGCAACCAGAACAACCTGGGCCTTCGCCGGTCAATTCTGCTACAGATATGTTGAAATACTACCGCCTTCCTTTTTTCCAGCTGATCAAATCTTGCAGTAAACAGGTGCATAGTCTCCTGATCTATGATCTCCCGGAATAACTCATCATTTGACTCCTTCTCGCACAGCCATTGATTGAGTTGCATTTCCTCCTTTTCATCAATCGTTCCATTCAGGTATTTAAGAATAATATCCCTTATTTCGTATACCTGTTTTAAATCTATATCATTCATGCTGCAGATACCTTTTACGGATGTTCCTTAATAGAAACAACTGATTGAGTAAATAGTATGAAAGGAGGAGAAAAAAAATTAAAAGGCGCGGTATTATTTATTCAGGTGCTGTACAAAATACGGCCATAACAACAGTGCTGTCATTAACTGTTTGTTGCCCAGCCTTTTCCTTAAAAGCAATATAGCTCTTGCCTTTTGGGTCTTTACAGTATTAAGGGAAATATTTAGCTTATCGGCAATTTCCTGGTTTTTCATCTGTTCCAGGTAGCTCATCTTTAAAACGTTCTGGCATTGGTTGGGTAATTTTTCAATGGCATTATAGAGGGCCCAGTATACTTCTGTAAAGAGAATCTTATCCAGCACTACATCTTCCTGAAAAGCGGGTAATTTAGTTAACTCCTCATGTTTCTTAATATAACTTTTATGTTTTAATATATTCCGGCAGGCATTTTTTGTACTGATATACAAAAAGGCCTTGATATTTTCCTCTGTATTAAAGCTTCCGCTTTTTTCCCATAATTTAATGAAAACATCTGTTACAGCATCTTCTGCAGCAGGCTTATCCAGGAGAATTTGTTCAGCAAAAAAACAAAGTGGGGTATAATACAAGTTATAGAAATGACCAAAGGCCGTGATATTGCCTTTTTTGAATTCAGTAATATATGAAGACGTGATATTGTTGTATTCTACCTGATGCATCGAGCAATAAATAAGCCTAAAGTATGGATGGTAATCTCCTAAATTATGAAAAATATCTCTATAGCCTGTCCCGGATGTAAGTATACAAAAAGAAGTACACCTGTTCGTTAATATAATGTTAAGCAAAAAATACTTGCGCCTGCATCTTCGGGCAGCACATGAATAATGCATCACGTATAACAACGTAAAAAAGCAGGCGTATTTTCATAAAATGGGAGAGCTTGTACTGATACCAGCACAAGCTCCCTATATTCCCCTTTCCCTTATTTGAATATCACTGTGCTCACCGCACCGGCTTTCAGTATGTACGGATATACTTCAGCGCCGTCCTGCACAGAAAAACCCCTATCCTCCTTACCTGTATTCAACACCACCAGTACCCTGCTTCCATCCTTATTCAGAAACGCGGTATTTACCAATCCTTCAACCGGAGTGGAATATACTCTTACAGCGCCCGACCTCACAAACTTACTGAAATGCCCAAGCGCATAATATTCTATATTCTTTGTCACAGCGCCGTTGGTGGACTGTACCGTTACTACTCCCCTGCACGTCATACAGCCACGGTTTACCTTACCGGTATCAGGCTGATTCGTAGTAGGGCCATTATGTTCATCCAATGCGATATTCCACAATAACACATTCTTCGACCAGTTATTCACCGTACCTATCAGTAAATTCCCTACCATGTATTGCAGATTATCTGCAAAAGAAGGTGCCCAGCTACCACCGGAACATTCCGTGAAATAAAGGCCTTTTTCAGGATGTGCGGCATGTACCTGGCTCATAGCACCAACAGCACCTTCATAACAATGAAACGCAACACCTGTAGTATATTTAGCAACAGCAGTATCATCTAAAATTGAGATAGGATATTCCGGACTGTTCCAGTTATGATCAAACAGCATAATTTCCGGCTTCAACCCTTCATGTGCCAGTATAGGCCCCAGATACTCCTTAATAAACATTGCCTGCTCCCGCGCTGTCATTTTCATGCTTGGATAAGCCGCTTCATATTGGGGCTCATTCTGCACCGTCAATGCCGTTATCCTGATACCTCTATTATTAAACGCCTTCAAATATTTCACAAAATACTTTGCATACACTTCATAAGCATCTGTCCTTAAAGCACCTCCTTCCAGCTTATCACTTGTCTTCATCCATCCCGGCGGGCTCCACGGAGTTCCCATAACATGTATCCCCGGATTGATCGCTACTACCTGCTTCAGCACAGATAATAATACACTATCACGCTCTATACTGAAATGTAATAAGGAGTCATCCCGCTTACCTGCCGGCATATCGTCATAGCTATAGGGAGCCACCGAAAAATCGGAGGCTCCTACAGACATTCTGATATAATTGATCCCTATCCCCTTTTGCGCATCAAACAATGCTTCCAGCAATGTATCCCGCTGGGAAGCATTCATATACTGCTGCATTACATATGCAGAAGAGCCAGTCATCGCTGCTCCAAACCCTTCTATCTCCTGGTAATGCAAACCCGTATCAATACGTATATTAACTGCTGCTGTATCCTTACCGGCATTCAACACTGGTTGTAATGTCATCAACTGTTTTGCATCCGGCGTAGTCAGATAGACATTCGCCTGTTTTGAAACATTATTACAAGCTGCCAAAATAAAAGCCAGACCATAAATTCCCCACTTCATTAATACCCTGTGTTTTGCTTTAAATTAGGATTCTGGTCCATCTCACTTTGTGGGATAGGCCATATTAATTTTTGTTCTGTTAAATGATATCCAAGATTCACACCTTTACCATCTGTTACCGCTTCCATTACAGGAATAGCACGGTTGGTACGTACCAGGTCATACCAGCGCTTCCCTTCAAAAGCCAGTTCCAGCCTGCGTTCATTTTCAATAACCAGCCTCATGTCAGACTGATCCTTTACTGCCAACGCATTCAGTTTAACACGTGTGCGTATCTCCGTTACAATATTATTTGCACCTGCTACATCGCCCTGTTCATTCAACGCTTCTGCTTTTAATAACAACACATCCGCTAAACGGTACATGATAATATTCTGAGAACCATCAGACTTCCTCATCTTATAAAAGAAAGGAAAGCTATCCAGTGATAAACGTGTATCACTCCATTTACCATTTACATTGGCAAAAGTGATGGTAGATCTCATACGAACAGAATCATGTGCCTGCTGATACGCCCTTATCATATCATTACTTGGATTACAGAACTTCTTCCAGTCTGTACCATAGAACATAGATGTTCCCCAGTTACCACCTGTATCCCAACTATCAAAATTCAATTCAAAAATAGACTCTGCAGAATTCTCATGCGCACCATCCCACAGCTGGTCATACACCGGCAGCAGGCTATACCCCAGTGCAATCACTTTATCACAATACGACTGCACCATAGGCCAGTCAACCGGTTTACGCGTTGCATATATTTTCGCCAGCAATGTATATGCCGCTCCTTTGGTCGCAAATCCTTTGTTGGAAGCAGTAGCAGGCAGCACATCAGCTGCACTCTTTAAATCAGTGATGATCTGATCATATACGCTGTCTGCGCTGGAGCGCGCAGGATATAACAACGGATAAATCTGTGTCAGGTTAGAAGAAGTAATAGTAGGCAATTCGGTTAATACCAATGGTACAGCTCCAAACAACCTTACCAGGTCAAAATAAGCACGTGCACGTATAAACTGTGCTTCTCCTACGATCTGCGCTTTGCGGCTTTCTGTTAATGCAGCATCTGTTACTTTAGGAACATTTACGATTACGGAATTACAGGACGCAACATGATTATACAAATATCCCCAGTCGCGTTGTACCCATGCATTGGTTGAAAGTATACGGTATTCATCTATCTCAAAACCGGCAGAGTTATCTGCGCCTGCATATGCATTGTCCGACTGTGCATCACCGATATTAAAATAGTCGAGTACATAATACTCTCCTCCACCATTACGGAAATAAGCATAACAACCGGATATTGCAGATTCCGCCGTAGCTGCATCTTTGATAAAAGCGCCTGCAGTACCTTGTCCGCCACTACCACTGGTAGTATTAGAGATAGGCTTCAGGTCCAGTTCTTTATTACACGCACCCAAAACGAGTGCGATCATTATAATGAGATAACTTGATGTTTTCATGACTGTGACATTTAGAATTGCAGATTTAAACCTACGATGAATGTTCTGGCAACAGGATAAGTACCATAGTCGATACCCAGCGTTACTCCATTATTAGCATTGGTAGCAAATGCATTTACTTCAGGGTCAAATCCTTTATACTTCGTAATAGTAAACAGGTTCTGTGCTGTTGCATATACCATCAGCTTATTCAGGTGCAATCTTGAAATAGCGCTCTCCGGCAGCTTATAAGATAATGTAGTACTCTTCATACGCAGGAAAGAACCATTCTCTACAAAACGGGAAGAAGTACGTGAATTCGTTACGTCTCCATTGGTTGCTTTCGGAATAGTTGTTACCTGCCCTGGTGTTGTCCAGCGGCGTAATACTTCGGTCGACTGATTCTTACTGTCATACATCCCTTCTGTTTCCATACGGGAAGCATTAAACACTTTATTTCCCTGGGAACCCTGCAACAGGAAAGACAAAGACCAGTTCTTATAATCGATATTATTATTCAAACCGTATGTAAACTTAGGCTGCGCACTACCAATAACGGTACGGTCCTGTGGTGTAACATTACCATCTCCATTCACATCTTTATACCTGATATTACCTGTCTGAGGATCTACCCCTTCGGATACATAACCATAAAAAGTACCTAATGCTACCCCTTTCTGCAGGATGATAATATTATCCCTGTTTTCTACGCTGGCATAATAATATACCTGCGATAACTGCAGATCTGTGATCCTGTTACGGTTAAAAGCGATGTTGAAGTCCGTATTCCACTTCAGGTCTTTCTTATCAACATTCACAGAGGACACGACAAACTCCAACCCTTTATTCTCCAGGCTACCGGAATTACGGGTGATATAATCATATCCTGTAGGAGGAGGCAGCGTTACATTTAACAACAGATCAGTAGTCTTTTTAATGTACGCATCAGCTGTGAAGGTCAACCGGGAATTAAACATACTCAGATCAATACCTACGTTAGTTTGTGTTGTAGTTTCCCATTTCAGATCAGGATTAGGCGCAATTTTAGAAGGATTGGTAACCGGGCCGGATAACGGACTGGTAGCCGTCTGGCGGGTATAAGTATTCAACCCGTAAGCGGCATAAGGGTCCAGTCCTTCCTGGTTACCATTCTGTCCCCAGCCTGCCCTTATTTTCAGGTCACTGATCTCTTTTACATCTTTCATGAAAGGTTCAGCAGAGATACGCCATCCCGCAGATACGGAAGGGAAATATCCCCACTTATGTTTCCTATCTAATTTAGAAGAACCATCCGCACGGAAGTTGGCGGTCAACAGATATTTACTGTCATAATTATACATCACACGACCCAGATACGACATCAGGAACCACTGCGATTCATACGTATCTCCTACTATCTGATTTGCGGCATTCAGGGTTTTCACCGTAGGGTCCGCAGGGAAATCACGACCCGTTAAATTAGATTCATTGTACTTATTCTTCTGGGTAGTTACACCACCTAATGCAGAAAGACTATGTTTATTCCATTTCTTATCATAGTTCAATGTATTCTCCCACAGATAAGTAAAGCTGTTCGTTTTCTGGGAAGAGGCATAGCCATGATCATTACGCCCAGGAGTGGTCATTATATAATCCAGGTAATAATCATACTTATGACTGAAATAATCCACCCCGAAATTACTCCTGAATTTCAGGGATTTAGTGAGGTTGATATCCGCAGAAGCATTACCCAGCACCCTGTTATCCCCTGTTCCCTGGGTAGGGCCTTCAATCGCTGCCATAGGATTGTCCCAACCTGATTTGTAAGGATTCATTGTATAACGGCGGTGACCGTCAGCATCCGTTTCATAAATACCCATGACAGGCGGAGCATTCAATGCACCTAAAACAGCTGCATTACGCCCCGCATTATCATTGTCTTTTAAATCTTTCAAAGCCACATTCGAGTAGCTGATATTTGTTGAAACCTTCAGCCAGTCTTTCAGCTGATTATCTAAATTCGTCCTGAATGAATAACGGTTATATTGTGCCGGTTTCACCATCCCATCATCTTTGGTAACAGCGCCGGAAACAAAATACTGCGACTTTTCACTTCCGCCGGACATAGATAACTGGTAATTCTGATTATGCCCTGTTTTGAATACTTCTTTTAACCAGTCGGTTGTTTCTGCCGGAGTGGTAGTAGTATATCCCAGGTCCTTCATCAGATCATTATACTGTGTTGGATTCAGTACATTGATCTTCTTCGCCACATTTGATATACCATAATAAGAATTGAAATTTATCACCCCTGCACCTGATTTCCCCCTCTTCGTGGTAATCAGCACTACCCCGTTTGATGCCCTGGCCCCATAAATGGCTGCGCTCGACGCATCCTTTAACACGGTAATATTCTCGATATCGTTAGGGTTCACATCCCTGGTATCGGCAGTAGGCACTCCGTCTATTACATACAACGGTTCATTACCTGCCTGTACGGAAGTAGCGCCACGCACCCTTACAGAAAAGGCTGCTCCCGGTTTACCACTGGGTTGTGTAACCTGTACCCCGGCAGCTTTACCTTGCAAAGCGGCGGCTGTCTGAGTAATAGGTCTTTCTCCTATGTCTTTGGTGCTTACACTCACCACTGCCGTCGTCACATCTTTCTTTTTCTGCGTACCGTACCCGATCACCACTACCTCACTGAGGTCTGTTTTGGCATCAGACAAACTGATAGTCAACTGTGTACGACCATTTAATACAATGTTCTGCCCTTCATAACCTACATAGGAAATCTCTAATGTACCTGTTGAAGGAGCTTCGATGGAAAAATTACCATCTGCCTGTGTGATAGTACCCCTGTTGGTACCCTTGATTTTTACTGAAACCCCGGGAAGTGAAGTACCCTGTTTGTCCTGAACGTGTCCTTTTACAGTAATGTCCTGTTGTGCCATGGCAAAGCAGCCTAACATCAACAGGCATGTTGTCAGGAATGTCACCCTTTTTTTCATAATGTATCAGTTCTTAATTGTGGATAAGTGAACTAAGTTCAAAGCATAAGCAAATACCTCTAAGTTCAATAAGCACGTATAGCATAGGAATATTCTCTCATAACATGGACTTCTTTCACAACGATGAGATAAAGATAAGGGGATTTAGTATTCCAAAATAAAAAATATCCTTACAAACAATTGGTTTTTAACCACTTATGATAAATATGATACGCTTGAATACCATAAAGGGATTATAGGGAGAAGTATTGATAATGAAAGGAAAGACGGGGATTTTCTGTTAATCTGATAAGGAAGGCTGATACGCCTGGATACCCTTCAATTATTTTTGTGATTAACCACGTACTTCGTCATCCAGGACCAGCAAACTCCAACCCTGGCCATTTGCCTGCTTCAATTCCTTCTTCCTTTCATCCATCATCTTAATGATCCGGGTAGCATAAGACCAGCAGGTACTTTGCCTGATTTCGAGGATATCAGACAGTTTATGAGAAGAAATCTTCCCTTTAGTAGAATACACGAGGAAGGTGAGATAAAACGCTTTATTAATAGGGATACGGATATTCTGATAGATAGTATACGCTGTAGCCGATTCCTCATACCCGCATTTACTGCATCGCCTGCTAAAAGGCTGATGGCCAGCATAATAATGCTCATTCCCGCACTTACGGCAATGAAATGTTCCCGTCCACTTCAAATCCGCGAGAAACTGCAAACAGCTTTCTTTATCAGGATAAATCTTGCTAAACTCCTCAAAATCAAGGGAAGTTGACAAGGCCCTGGCCCTGCTCACTTTCTCCACATTCGTCTGTAACTGTATATTATCCTGCTCCAGCAATGCATTCATACGGGAAATTTCTGCTGCCTGGCTCTCCAATAACGCATTTGTCTTTGTCAGGATCTCATTCTGCTCCGCAATCACTTCTGCCTGCTCGGATAATTCCTTCGTCCTGGCCTTTACCTGTGCTTCGAGTTCTGTATTCAGGTTGTCCTTCAGCCTGGCATTCTCTGTCATCTGCCGGATCATCATCCGCCGGGCCTTATCCCTTTTCTTCTTTAGTAAACGCACCTTGTCACCCACCGCAAAAGATAAAAAGAACATCTCCAGGATAAAACAGAAACTCAGGCTATAATAACTTACAATCCCGAAGTTCAACCAGCTATACCCCAGCATAATGAAAAACTTGAGCATAAATCCTACAAACAGAAAGCTATACCCCAGTACAAAAAACCGGGCTGGCCGGTAACCCCTTGCCAGTACATGGATACCGGTATAAAAAGCTACCGCCAGCGGGATCACCTCTATGAACTTGTAATTAAACCAGTAAGGGTTAATGAACAAACAGGCTAAAAAGAACAGACAACGTGCTATTATCACGCCCATAATCAACCGGTTCAGCACCGGCGCCCTGAATTCCACATATAGCAGGCTACGCGTAAACAACAGTGCAAAAATGCTCATACTCAGCAATGGCCAGGCAAATGCATACTGATTCCAGTGAGGAGAATTGGGCCATAACCACTGGTAGGCAATACCATCCGTACACATCTCGTACAATACCACGCTCAGGTTATACAACACATAATAGAGGTACTGCCGCTGCCGCATGGCAATGAACATGATCAGGTTATAAAAGCTGAAAATGAAGATCATGCCATAAAAAATCCCAAACGTCATGTACTCAGACAACGCATAAGAAACAAAATGATCAAAAGAACGTAATACGATAATCACGTCCGCTGTTTGGGCAGACCGCAGCCGGAAATAAAACACATCCGTTCCGTCCTTACTGTTATCCACCGGTAACTCGAAATTCTTATGCCGGAACCAGCGTTGGGAAAAAGGATAACGATCGCCCAGCAATACCTGCTTCCCATCCGGCAGATAAGCCGTTATCTCATCAATCGTCTGATCAAAAAACTCCAGCAGGTAATAATTATGCGATGTTGTATCATATTTTATTTTAATCCTGTACCAGTAAACAGAACCCAGGTGATCATTCTGCGGAGTACTGGCAGCGCTGGGCTTAAAAGGAGCATTTATAACCTGGTCTAAACGTAACTTCCCTCCCGGGTCTTCCAGGTATTCAATTTCATCATAAGTAAATATATGCTGAGATAAACCCTTCTCAATAGGTACAGGCTGCTGGCCCCTGGCAGTACTTCCCCCTAAAATCAATAATATAACCAGATACCAATAACGCATTAAAATATCTTGATCAGATTTGACAGAATCAAGCTAATTTACTTTAAAATTTCATCCATGAAGAGATTAGCTTTCATTCTCATCGTCCTTATAATTTCCACGGGCAGAATATTCGCACAAACTGCAGCAGCAGACAGAGTCCTCGGTAACTGGTTAAATGCTGAAAAAGATGCCAGGATCGAGATCTATAAAACAGGTAATAAATACTATGGAAAAATAATCTGGGGAAAGAATATTTTTAACCCCGATGGCTCTTCCAGAGCAGACCTGAAAAATCCCGATCCAAAGCTAAAATCCCGGTTACTCCTGAACCTCGTCATCCTCACAAATTTCACCTACGACGATGGTGAATGGAACGACGGAAAAATCTACGATCCCAAAAGCGGTAAAACCTACAGTTGTTACATGAAACTGGACGGAAGCGACCTGAAAATAAAAGGATATATCGGCATTCCCTTATTTGGCAGAACTACCATCTGGACAAGGGGCTGATATTCCCGCTAATTATACGATATTTGCCGCCCTATTCAGCATTATTATGAAGGTTTGTATTGCCGAAAAACCAAGTGTGGCAAGGGATATTGCCGAAGTACTCGGTGCGAAGCAGCGCAAAGAGGGCTATTATGAAGGAAATGGTTATCAGGTAACCTGGACTTTCGGGCATTTCTGTACCCTGAAAGAACCACACGATTATTTTGATTACTGGAAATACTGGCGCCTGGAAGATCTTCCCATGATCCCATCCAGCTTCGGTATCAAACTCATAGATAACTCCGGCGTACAAAAACAATTCAAAGTAATAGAAAACCTCGTTCAGAATTGTGATGAGGTCATTAACTGCGGGGATGCCGGGCAGGAAGGAGAACTTATTCAGCGATGGGTATTGCTGAAAGCCCAATGTGCCGTGCCTGTCAAACGCCTCTGGATCTCCTCCCTCACAGAACAGGCCATCCGCGAAGGCTTTACGAAACTGAAAGAAAGCGATCAATACAACAACTTATATGCCGCCGGCAGCGCACGGGCTATTGGCGACTGGCTCTTAGGCATGAATGCTACACGCCTGTTCACGAAGAAATTCGCCTCCGGAAAAGTAGTACTGTCCATCGGCAGGGTACAAACACCTACCCTGGCCATGATCGTACAACGGCAAAAAGAAATCAATGCGTTCGTTTCGGAAGAATACTGGGAATTAAAAACCATCTATCGCGAAACGGAATTCACCGCTACTATAGAACGTCTCCGCAACCTGGAGAAAGCCAATAAAGGACTCGCTTACCTCAAAGAACATCCCTTTGAAGTCACCTCTTTCGAAAAGAAAGAAGGTAAAGAAGGCAATCCCCGCTTATTCGACTTAACCGCCTTACAGGTGGAAGCCAATAAGAAATATGGTTTTTCTGCGGATGATACCCTTAAATATGTGCAAAGCCTCTACGAAAAAAAACTGGTTACCTACCCAAGAGTAGATACCACTTACCTCTCGGAAGACTTACACCCTAAAATTGCCGGTATCATGCAGGACATGACGCCTTACAGTGCCCTTACTGCATCTATATTAACTAAACCGATCCCTAAACTAAAATCAGTCTTCGACGATAAAAAGGTAACGGATCACCATGCTATCATTCCTACCGGCGTATACCCGGGTGGTATAGGACTGGAAGAAAAACGCATCTACGACCTCATTGCCCGTCGTTTCATTGCTGCGTTCTACCCCGAGTGTAAAATATCCAATACTACCGTCCTCGGTAAAGTAGGACAGGTAGAGTTTAAAGTAACGGGTAAACAGATCCTGGAACCAGGCTGGAAAGAAGTATATGCCAATGATGTGAGCGCTAAAAAAGAAGGGGAAGAAGAAGAAAAAGTATTGCCATTATTTGTAGTGGGAGAAACTGGTCCACATACCCCAAGGGTACACCAGGGTAAAACCACTCCCCCTAAAGCCTTTACAGAAGCTACTTTATTAAGGGCTATGGAAACAGCGGGTAAACAGGTGGAAGATGAAGAAATGCGCGAACTACTCAAAGACAACGGCATAGGCCGGCCTTCTACCCGCGCTAACATTATAGAAACACTGTTCCGCAGAAAATATATAGAGAAACGCAAAAAGAACATCTTTGCTACTCAAACTGGTATGGACCTTATAGATACTATCCAGTCGGAACTTCTCAAAAGTCCGGAGCTAACGGGTATATGGGAACGTAAGTTACGCCTGATAGAGAAAGGTGAATACGCCATGGAAACCTTTAAACAGGAGTTAATACAAATGGTCGTAGACCTCACTATAGAAGTAAAGACCAACGCCCATAAAACAATAACCATAGCACCCGATCCCCCACCGGTACCAGAGAAAGAAGAACCAAAATCCAAAGAGCCGAAGAAAGCCATTGTCATTGAAGAACTATCCTGCCCTAAATGCAAAGAACAACTGCTTAAAAAAGGCAATACTGCTTATGGCTGTGCTAATTTCAAAATATGTGGTTTTAAAATCCCTTTCGAAATCTTAGGAAAAAAACTATCGGACAAACAAATAGTTGATCTGTTAAGCAAAGGTAAAACCGGTAAGATCAAAGGACTAAAAGTTCCCGGCAGTGATGCGGAGAAAGAAGGTAAACTCGTAATGACAGCAGATTTTAACATTGAAATGGAGTAAGAAAATGGTAGTTATGACAGCGTATAGTTCAGGTGTTACTGATCATAGTAGCTAGTTCCTGCACCTGCTCAGACAAATCATTGTAGCTGTCGGGGTCTGTTTTCCCATCAAATAAAATTCGTAAATTGTCCACCATTAGGCTGAAAGCATCGTCGTAGCGATACTTCCTATGTTACTTTTGAGGATACCATTGTTATCTGCGTAGTGATAAGTTAAAAACAAAAACTTTAGCTGAATGTATAAAATTTTTACGCTCTTCTTTTTTCTCATCACTATCCAAACTTATGCGCAGGATACCATCCCGGTAAAAATCCTGGACGAAGTAATCATCTCTGCTTCCAGACACCGCGAAAAACTTCTGCAATCACCTATCAGCATAGAAAAAGCAGACACTACGTATTTCAAAGCCAACGCTGCACCCTCTTTCTTCGATGCCCTGCAAAGCATCAAAGGAGTACAGATGATTACGCCCAGCCTGGGCTTCCGCGTTATTAACACCCGCGGATTCTCCAACACCACCAATGTGCGCTTTGCACAACTCGTAGATGGCATGGATGTACAATCACCTCATATTGGTGCGCCCGTAGGCAATGCTCTCGGCCCCACCGATCTGGATATAAGAAGTGTAGAGATCGTTCCGGGTTCTGCCTCTGCCCTGTATGGCATGAATACCATTAATGGACTGGCCGATTTCACCACTAAAAATCCCTTTAACAGCGAAGGGCTCAGCCTGCAACAGAAAACAGGCGTAAACCATGTCAGCGATGCCTTAACAGGTGCAAAAATATTTTCTGAGACAAGTCTGCGTTTTGCACATGTCATCTCTTCAAAATTCGCATTTAAAGTAAATGGTACCCTTACGAAGGGGTACGACTGGATAGCAGATGATCACTCAGATCTCAACGCAACAGCCAACAGCAGCACCGGACTTACCGGCGATCAGAACCCTGGTAAAGATCCTGTAAATGGTTACGGTAACGAATCATCCAACCGTCGTTCCCTGCTACTCCAAAACAAAAGTTATGTAGTTGCAAGAACCGGTTACTATGAAAAACAAATAACCGATTATTCTCTGCAAAACATCAAAGCGGACGCCGGACTATACTATAAATTCAACGATCGCAGTACCCTTGTATACACCTATCACATTGCTGACTTCAACAACGTATATCAACGCGCTAACCGCTTCCGCCTGCAAAACTATTTACTGCAACAACACGGACTTGAATTCTCTTCTCCTTCCATAAAAGCAAAAGCTTACATCAACAGGGAAAACACGGGCCAGTCGTACAACATCCGTTCCCTTGCTGAAAACATGGACCGCTCCTGGAAAACAGACGACAAATGGTTTACTGATTATACGCAACAATTCAATACCGCTGTTAGCAGCGGCGAATCTGTAGCCACCGCGCATCAGGCGGCAAGAGCATTCGCCGACGCAGGAAGACCTGAACCCGGTTCTGTTATCTACAACAACACCTTCTCAAAATTACAGTCTGTCAATAACTGGGACAGCGGCGCTGCTCTCCATGTAAATGCCAGCCTGGTACATGCGGAATTACAAGTAGACCTCACAGAACAATATCTTTCTTCACTAAAAAAAGCAGGTATTGATATGATGGCAGGAGTAGATACAAGATCCTATATCATCGTACCCGATGGCAATTATTTCATCAACCCTGTAAAAGGAAAAGAAGGTAAGAACATTGTTTACGGCAGATGGGGCGGATTCTTATCTCTCAATAAAACATTATTAAAAAATAAATTGAAAATAGGAGCTGTAGTGAGAATAGATAAAAACGATTATTTTTCTCAAAAGTCCAATATCCGTTTCAGCGCTGTATACTCTCCTACCTATGCACACAATATCAGGATCTCCTACCAGGATGGCTATCGCTATCCAAGCATCTTTGAAGCCTATTCCAATGTAAACAGCGGTGGTGTGAAAAGAGTAGGAGGATTACATGTAATGTCTGACGGTATCTTTGAATATGCCTGGTTAAAATCATCTATCGATGCATTCCAGGCAGCTGTAAATAAAGATATCAATACACAGGGCCTTACTAAAAACGCGGCAATAGAAAAGAACAAAACGCTGCTGCAACGTAACAACTATACTTATCTTAAACCGGAACATGTGCATTCTCTGGAAGCAGGTTATAAAGGTTTATTCCTGGATAACCGCTTACTTGCTGATGTTGATTTCTACTACAATAAATACAGCTCCTTTATTGCACAGGTAGAAATGAGCGTACCCAATACCCAAAATGCAGATTCCGTTGCTTATTCTTTATACGATAAAAAAACACAGGCCCGTTACCGTATGTGGACCAACTCCAACACTACTGTCTATAACTATGGCCTTGGCCTGCGTTTAAAATACGATCTCAGCAATGGTTATATAGCAGACGGTAATGTATCTTTTGCAAAACTAACGAAGAAAAGTTCCGATGATGGATTGGAAGATGGATTTAATACGCCCAAATGGATGGCGAATATTATGCTCAGCAAAGAACACATCTTTAAACATTTCGGTGCAGGGATCACCTACAGATGGCAGGATAATTACTACTGGCAGTCGTTCCTTGTAAACGGGAATGTACCAGCCAACGGATCAGTAGATCTGCAGGTAAGTTATGCTTTCCCCACACTCCCTGTGAGGATAAAAGCCGGTGCTACCAATGTACTGAATCACTATTACACCTCCTTCCTCGGTGGCCCTCAGATAGGTGGTCTTTATTACACCACCCTTACCTACGGATTAAATTAACAGTCACGCCTTTGGAGATATACTAAAAAAAAGCCCCCCGGCGATTATCCGGAGGGCAAACGTTGCATAGGCTATGATCTACTTCTTAAAGTTGAACGCTCTTGTAACATTGAATCCAAAGAAAATATCTCCTTTACCCCAGGTCCCTGTAGTTTTAGCCAGGTAATAAGGCCCTACCATTCCGCTGGCATTGGTAAACACCAGCTGAAATACGTGCCCTCCTGTTTCAATATCTATTCCCAGAGACATAGAACTTTTTACGCTGGCAGTCACTACCTGATCAGGTAAAAGGTAATTATATTCTGCTGTTATACTCATTCGTTTGGTGAACTTCATGCGTCCGCCTGCACTCACCGCAAACACGTCACTCTTATCCCGTGCTGTAGGTACCAGGTTAAAGTGCATCCATGCCGGAACCACTTCCAGTGATAAATTACGTGTAAACTTACGTGCAATAATTACCTGTGTGGTATAAGCGGTACGATAGCGTGCATCCAGGTAAGGCTTATCCGGATAACGTTGTGTATAGTTCGTTACCAGGCCATACAAACTTACAGATACAGGTATCTGATGTGTTGTCTGCCGCAACAGTTTATATTTAAGAGAACCGTCAAAGGTCTTATCCCCTGAGCTTCTGCCCAGGCCTACTGCCAGCCGGTCTGTAATACCATAGTCAAATCCGAAACGGATAGAGGCATTATCCAGTCCAAACAATTCATAGGCACCACCGTTCAGTTTTCCGAACCGGTGCATAATCATAAATTGCAAACTCTGCTTACCGGGAGATTCTACCGTAGGTAAATTTACCAGCTGTGTAGCTTTAAATGTGCCCGTTACTACTTCATGCTTTTGCTGCACGCTTAGTGAATCATCCAAAGATTGCAGCAGGCTGTTGTCCTGCGCCATTAACCGGCTACCCGTAACTAATAAAAGAAATAAGAATGCTGTTTTCTGCATAAAACAAACTATTTAGGTAAAAACTCAGCACTCACCTGTACAGGTATTTCTGCCGCAATTTTCTCTTTAACTAATGATGGTATCTTAATATTATAATCTGATGGTTTGATGTTAAAAGCAGATTTACCTATCAGCTTTCCCTGCTGCAAATTCAGCTCTGCAGGCATACTAACCGGTTGAGTAACGCCGTGCATGGTAAGCTTACCATCGATCTGTACTTTATATACACCAGGTGTTGTGCCGACATTGCCGGTGATAGTGCCTTCAAACTGTGCTTTGGGGTATTTATCACTCTCAATATAATTCTCATTGAAATGCTCCTGCATCAATTGCTTCTCAAAAAGAAAATTCTTTTGAAGTAAGGTAAAGGCAATCGTTTTCTTCGAGAGGTCAATGGCAGCAAAAACCTGATTGTTAACAGCCTTGATATCTTCCATCGGCGTCTTTGAATAGAAGCTTATCTTGCCATTCCGCGTAATCCATGACTGTGCCTGCGTTGGTATGTATAACATACTGGCCAGTATGATTGAATATAATGCTTTCATAAATTAATTATTTTGTGTTCCACGATTAATCCAGTCCTTAATAATATTGATATTGCAATCAGACAACTTAGCACCACCCTCGGGCATAGCCGGATAACCTCCCGCATGTGTGATAACTCCGATCAGGTTACCATTATCTACCTGTGCCTTCAGCTTAGCATAACTGTCTAAAGAAATACCACCGTTTGTTAATCCGTTACCATGACAACCGTAACAATAATTGGAAATAATAGGTTGTACATTAGTGGCATATTTCATATTAACAGTATCGCAGCCTCCACCTGTACCAGTTGTATCTGCAGCAAGATCGGCTTCATTACTTTTAGAACAGGAAGATACCATCATCAGGTTACAGACAATGATTATTGCCGCTAATGGCAGGATTACTTTCTTCATTATTTTAACGGTTTATTTGTTGACGATAGTTGCATCTATAATACTTACATCCATTAAGAATCCTGTACAACGGCCCTTTACATGTATCAGCGCCCCTTTGCGCGGAACAGGAACATCACCTGTCATTGTACAATTCACACCTCCTCCGTTACCGCCACCAGACAATAATACAGATACATCTTTCCCACTCCTCTGTACATCCAGTACAGCGCCCGTTATTTCAAGCACTTTGTTCCCATACTGAAGATCGGCAGCCTTTTCATCCTTTGTATAAGCATCAAATAATTCTTTGGCAGATACTGATTTATCTACACTCATTCCGACCGCAGTAGTCCTGGGCATGTTGTACAGGTGATAACCTATGGCCATAACTGTAAGGCACAGGATTACCCCTGCGAAAATGATGATCCTTTTTCGCATTATGTAATGTTTGATTTAAAAACTAAAAACGGATTGGTCTTGTAATACCAACGTTAAGGCCCACACTTGTTATTGGCAGATTGCCAATTCCCACTCCACCGACAGGTATATTCAGATATGGTTCTACACGCAATGTACCCACAGCGCCTAAGCGATGCTCATAACCTACTCCTGCATGTATAATAGAAAACCAGTTACGGGTGGAGTTCCTATAGTCCCAGGTTTTCGTATCTACCCAATTGTCCAGCTCGTACTTATAATCATAATTCTCCCTGTTCATGATATACGAGGTAAGCCCTCCATTCACATACCAGTTGCTTTTCTCTTTTATACCAAAAACATACCGTACAGTAACTGGTATTTCTATCATATTGCACCAGCCATCTACATTGATGATCTTCATGTCTGACGGAACAGGTATCTTTTTTGTACTGAAATGACTACCATCTGAATAATAATATTTCCTTTCAAGCAATGTCCCCGTTTCAACAGCCACATGTCTGGAGATCCTGTATCCGACTACAATTCCTGCATTGTACCCTACCTTGCTTACATGCTGTAATTTCACTGTACTGATATCCGGACTTGCAACAATACCTGCATACAAACCTTTCTGCACCCTTACAGGCATATTCATTTTTTCAATTACAGGAGATGTACTTATTACCCGTTGCTTTGCGGGCCGCAATGCAGCAGATATATTCCACTTTCCTGCACTGGCAGAGGGCAATACGTGTATACTTAAAGGTGGTACTATGTCATTACCAGTGCCGGATAAAGTATTGTTCACTGTTCTTTCCGGAATAGCCTTGTTTACGACACTATTATTTACACTGTTCGCAGCAATAACGGGCGTATAAATATTATTATTGTTGATTCTCAGTTTCTTTATTTTAGTATCTCCACCAGTCTTTGATACTTTTTCAGCAACGGGAACAACTACATCCTCATTACTGTTTACCTTATTCTTTGATACTTTTTCAGCAACCGGAGCAACTACATCCTTATTACCGTTTATCTCATTCTTTGATACTTTATCAGCAACCGGAACAACTACATCCTTATTACTGTTTACCTCAGTCTTTGATACTCTATCAGCAACCGGAACAACTACATTATTTGTATTTACACTTACAGGATGATTAGTCGCACTTGTTTCAGCATCTCTATGCAATAATAAATCTGCCGTTTTCAATGATGGGATACCAACTCCCAATACCAGCAATACCAGCATCGGTCTCCAGAGCCACCTCATCAATCTGTTAAATGAAGGGGCAGGCTTCCTCTCAGAAGCAGAAGACTCAGACAACTTACGCATTACCGCATCCCAATCCTGTCCGTCAGTCTTTAAGGGATACTGCGAAGCTGCATTACGAAATAATTCGTCCATATCGTCATCTAGAAGCTGCATACATCAAATTCCTGTGTATCATTACTTAATTTCTTCTTTAAATGTGCCCTTGCCTTTGCCAGGTTAGACTTGGACGCCCCTATACTGATATGTAGCTTATCGGCTATCTCCTGGTGTGAAAAGCCATCTATCACATACATATTAAACGCTACCTGGTAAGAAGGCGGAAGCTCTTTTATCAATACGATCAACTCTTTGTAATACAGTTTTTGTACCGCAGATTCGCTCTCATCAGCTTCCTCCCATACATAATCAGGAATCCCCCCTATTTCAGGTATCATGTTCTTCCTCCGCAATTCATCTATCGCTGTATTCACCATTATCTTCCTTATCCAGCCCATGAGCATCTTTTCCGCGTCTTCCGTTTCCTCATAACTAAACCGCTCAAAATGACTGAATAACTTCACAAATCCGTCATTTACTATATCTGCCGACCTTTCATACCTGTATATATACCTGAAAACGATTTTAAATGCATAGCCATAGTAGCGCTCATACAGAAGCTTTTGGCATCTGGACTGCTTATTCCGGCACCCATCTATTATTGCAATCAGTTGTTCCAAATCAATTTAATAATGGTCAAAATTCGTCGTACTACAATGATAATACGTGTACAGGGGATAATGGTTGCCTGGGATTAAATATATTTTTGAAGAAAAAAGAGGCAAAAGGTATAATAAATTAATAATCAATAAGATAATGTATTATATTATTATCTATTCCATTAAAAATAAAATTTATAACCTACCCATTCTGCACAAACTGCAGTCATAATACTCCCCTGGCTTATTAGCAGGAAATGAACTGATTAAAGAAAAAAACTGTTATTTCTCCTGGATCTGTAAAGCAGTGAAGTCTCCGTCTGAACCATTACCCACCCATAAGCCTAACTTCCCTGAAGTTCGCTGATTTAACTGGGTCACTGTTAAACTGGGCACCGTATCGCGGTTAACATATACCGTTACCTGTGGATATTCTACTACAATCTTTACATGAAACCAGTCATCCGGACCAGGGGCCGGATTAACCGCCTGCTCATACTTACCCGGATACTTATTCCTTAATACCTCCCAGGGAAAATCCGGATGGGATACATACTGCACGGCATGACTTTTCTTTACGGCATCCTTAGCCTGAAAATTGAAAGGCCGGAAATATACGGCATCCAGTACCTTCTGACTCTGCACATGAAACGCCACTCCTAAGAAACTCTCCTGGGAAACATCCTTCCCCTTTAAATCTATCTCAATAATACCATTGGAAAAATCTATCCCCTCTATCCAGGCTATACCATCCCCTTTGGCTGCCGAAAGATGCACACAACTCCGGCCACCCGAATTCCTCGCCGTCAGCTCACGATTGAACACTTTCATCTTATCATTCTTCACCAGCTCTTCCAGGTATACTCTCTTTACCTGCCCGCTCACATTCACTGTAATAAAAAGCAATGCTATAAGCGTAACTATTTTCATACTGCTTTTTTTTAAAAATCAAATATATGCTCAACGCCAATATTCCCTGCATCAAGCTGTTTCAATAATTTGCTTAACCCGGTTACTGGTACTGCCAGTGCTACCCGCTTCTGCGATGGCTTAGACGCTATCACCTGTGTAAAGACAATCTGCGCGCCTTCAAATGTGCCAGTATCTGCAGAAGGTACCAGCACTGTCAATAAAATCGCTGAATTGTTCCCCGCCACTTCTTTAAAATTACATCCACAATCCGCTAATACATTGGCAGCCCTGCTAAAACTATCATATCTTGGCACATATACCAGCACTGAACTATCTGCAAATGTCTTTGACACCTTTAAAGAGGCACATTCAGACCTCAGCGAATCCAGCACCACCGCTGTAGTCAGTAACGCCTCCTCATATACAGTCTTTGTCCCCATTCCTATCAGCTTTCCATAGCCAGCTTTCACCAGCAACTCAGAAGTAAGAATGTACTTCCGCTCTACCTTCCTCAGAAAATGATCCCCGAAAAAAGAAGTACGCCATAACTCATGTAACTGACTTCCAAAATCAAAAGCATACCAGGGCGTATTCTTAATGAAATCAACATACTTCTGCGTGAATTGCGCATTAAACCTGTCCTCTTCTGTAATGGCCTCATGTGTGTCCGTTATCCGGCCTATTACTGTCTCATACCAAGCTTTAACAGCATATTCCACAGAGGCACTGCTCCCTATCACCCATATCATAAAATGGTATCCCTTATTAACAGGAAAATTACCTTTTATCTGGTCATTCACGATATGGTAACTCTCCCATATCTGCGCAGTATGACTCATAAAAGGAAAACTACTGGCAGTATACTGCCTGAAGTAATTCGCCTGCTCTTCCGGACTAAATACCAGATACCATTCAGGAAAAGTAAGGAAAGTCTGATCTGCCGGGCGAACATCTTTTGCAGGTGTTAACGGATGTTGATTTACGGCCAGCCATTCCTTTTTTATTACTAACCCTTTCCCGGCAGCAACAGTCACAGGTACCCGCTTCTTAAAAAAGAAAATGCAGGCAGCCATCACCACCGTACAAAGCGTCATTATCCTTAATCGCTTCATGAATTACAGTTTTGTAAACGAAACCAGCGTATTATCAGAAGGGTCCCTCTCCTGTAGGATCCTGCTACCCGAATCTTTAAACCCATAAGAGCTGATGATCTTACTCCACTCATCTATAGATTTAAAAGATTTAAATTCTGACTGGTCCTTCTCCCAGGTCACTTTCAATCCAAGATTAAACACCGTATGTACCAGCGATACAAATGTTGCCATCTCAGGTGTCTTCACATCATGATCGCGCATAATAAATAAACCACCCTTGCGCAGTACCCGCTTAACAGACTTAATATAGCCGTCCAGTAAACCATGCGGACAATGATGCAGTCCTATATGACAGGTAACCAGGTCTACACTTTCATCAGGGATCTGAGTGGCGCTGATGGGCTGATAATCCAGTAGGAAAAATGTACCTATTTTTGCAATCTGCCCTCTTTCCATAATATCTGCCAGTGAATAATCTGTTACAATATCATTGGTCAGATAAACAGGTCCGCTCAGTGAAATATGTTTCCTCAGTTCACTGATATATCTGCCGGTAGAACCAATCTCCAGGTAACCATCTATCTTTGTCCTATCTCCCAGCAACTGCAATACCTGCCTGGCCATCTCCTTCTTCTGCTTCTTCAGTGCAGGTAAGGCATACGTCAGTTCAGACAGGAATGTTTTTATCTTAGGTAAACCAGCCTGCACCGTCTTATATATTTCTTCATCATTGCCCTTTTCTTTAGAAGCCGTAGCAATCAGATGATGGAATTTATCTTCAGGATATAGATGAAAAATCACCTGTAAAAAGCGATAAAAATCATCACTCCATTTAGTATCTGAGTAAACAGCTTTGAATTCGGAATTCATATGGTCCATTTTTTTTGATAGTAAGTATGAAGGTCGTTCAGTTACAAACACTATGCTTAACTAAACGGCATTGTAATAAGTATCCCAGAGTATATTTCTGAATTTAAAACCGGGATCCAGTTTAGCTTTCAGATCAAATAATTTCTTAGCATCAGGATAGGCAAGATGGAATTGCTCTTTAGTAGCATGCGCCTGATAAGGCAGATAATAGGCCCCGTTAAACCCGATAGCCGCATTGATCAACTCTCTCGTCCACACGCCTACTTTACCCTTCTCCACCTCATTCGTATACTGTTTGTACCATACCACAAAAGCAAACACTTCTTCCCTGGCCCAGGCCATCATAGAACCACTATCAGCCGCTGCATGGCGAACAGATACATTCAGCGTATTCACATTATGCCTGATAAAAATTTCCGCCATCAGGTCAGAGAAGGCATCAAAATGCCGCACGGGGATAAAGTATTCCTGCAACACATAAGTGCTCTCAGCCCTTGATGCAGGCTCTAATTCTGCTACGTCATACCCGGCTTCATAATTCCGCCAGTGAATCTTTTTACTGAGATACAAAACAGGATCGATAATATACTCCCTGCGCCATTTTCCAAATTTGCTCTTACTGAATGCGCTGATAAAATATCTTTCAATAGGATAAGCAGCAGACAAAGGCATTAAACGGGTTTTCACGGTGGGCTTCTCCGTCGTTTTCATCCAGCTGACCGCTCTCGCATTTTTATAATAGGGCGGGTACAGGTCTCCGTTATGAAAAACAACGTCCTTATTATCCCGTACATGCTCAAAGAAGAAATCTTTATACTTACTTCTCTTCATTTTCCTGAATTCCCGCTTTACCGCTACATTCTCTTCCAGCTCCAATTCAACAGCAGCTATTACAGCCACTGCATTATAACAACCCACACAGGCAAAGAACAACTCCGGCTTTTCTGTTGCAGAAGTCTTCACCAGTTGTCCGTCGGCTAAAATTACTTCCAGGGATCTTACGGATAAGATCAGCGCCCCTAATCCTATATACCTGCCATGACAATTCACGCTCAATGATCCGCCCACCGTAAAGTTGGCGTAGGTCTGCATGATCTTCACACTCAGGTTATGCGGATCTACATATTGCTGTATATCACACCAGCGTATCCCCGCCTCTACTTTAATGGTCTTGTCCTGTGCAGAGAACGCGATAATCCTGTTCAGCTTCCGCATATCCACATGCGTACATCCGGGGCTGGCTGTTTGCCCGCCCATACTAAACCGCCCACCACCAATGGCAATAGCGCCGGAAGTATCTTTAATAATACTTCCCAGTTCTTCCCTACTGGCAGGAATAACTACTCTGGCAACAGTAACAGGGTTCAGTTGGGTAACGTCATTCACAATGGTCTCTACCTGCGGATTCTTAAAATAATCCGGTGCAGAACCAGGCACTACCCCATAACGGTTAGGCAGTACACTTCCCTTCTTAAAACCAAGTAAAAAAATAAGGGCCAGAGGGCCCGCAACGGGGATCAGGATCAGCCATAACCAATGACCGGACTTATTGCTGTCATGCAATCTTTTGATGGCAGTTGCCAGTAAGGACCAGCCTAAAAGGGGGTAAATGGCCCAGGTGGAGCTGTAACCTGCTACATACTCAAGAAGGTTGAAAAGGATGTAAAAAGACGTCCAGATGAACAGAGATACAGTCCAGTACGTCAGCCGGTTAATTCTCCCCCTTCCTGTAAAGAGCAAATAGCTTACAGGTAATTTATTCTTAAATACCATTCAACAATAAAATATCGTTGAAGATAATATTTCTTTTTTAATGAATCTGTTAAAATAAGTATATTAGTCGCTTATCAACATTGGCTGATCCTTCATCTCTTCAATAATTTCTTCCCTTTTACGATCAGTTTATAGCCACTTCTCTTCACAGATATAGCACGCTGGTAATCTTCGTTTGCCCTGTGTTTTTTGCCATAGGCCGCAAGTATCAGCCGTGCTGTTAATACACCTACTACTTTACCATTATCCACTACCGGTAAATAATCTGTATTATATCTCTCCATTAATGCAATGGCTACACTCAGCTTACTACCAGGATGCACATATGCTTCTGGCACCCCTTCCACAGTGATGGTTTTATCCATGGCCTCACCTGCATTTATTCCCTGCAATACATCCGGTCCATATACGTCCGGCGTAGCCACCCCACGCCGCTGGATCTTCTCTGTCATAATAGTGCCCTTCATCAGAAAGAAAGAAACAAAGTAAGAAGCTGTACAGGCACCAAGTAAAGGTAACAGGCCATGTGGCTGCATAGTGGTCTCAAATGCAAATACGATCGCTGTTAATAAAGCCCTGGCAGCACCGGCAAACATGGCGGCCATACCTATCAATGCACAGGTAGGAAGGTTAATGTCACTATGAGGGAAAACCGTTAACACCAGCATCCCTAAACCTATTCCTGTTGCGCCGCCGATAGTCAGCAAAGGTGCCAGTGTACCACCGGAAGTTCCACTTCCCAATGAAACAGACCAGGAAATAAACTTCAGTATACATAACCCCAGTACTATCTGAAGGGATAAATTCCCACTCAGCAAAGAAGAAATATTATTATAACCCACCCCTAATGTATAAGGCGCGAAATACCCGGTAACACCCACCGCTACAGCACCTATCGCAGGCCACCACATCCAGTGAACGGGCAGATGCTCGAACATGTCTTCAATAAAATAAATGCTTTTGGAAATAAACGCAGCTATCACGCCAATCACTACTCCCAGTAAGATATACCACAACATGGCCTGTGTACCTGCAGCCGGAATAACCGGCATGGCAAAAACAGGAGCCGTACTAAACAATATAAAATGCATGGCCGTACCTGTTGCACAAGCCAGTGCCACCGGAATAATGGACCGTGGAGAAAACTCGAACAACAACAATTCTATCGCCAGTAATACTGCTGCTATCGGCGTACCAAAAATAGCCGCCATACCAGCCGTTGCTCCTGCGGTGAGCATGATCTTCCTTTCATTGGGCGTAATGTGCATGATCTGTCCGGCCAGGGACCCCAATGCCCCACCTGTAGCAATAATAGGTCCTTCTGCACCAAACGGCCCTCCCGTCCCTATTGCAAAAGCGGCAGATAAGGGTTTCAGCCAGGTAATAATTGGCTTGATCTTGCTGTCATTCGTCAATACCTGTTCCATCGCTTCCGGTATACCATGCCCACGGATAGCTGAAGAACCCAGCCGGGCCATCACTCCTACTATCAAACCTCCCATCACCGGTACCAGGATCACAAATAATCCCAGCGTATTATGCGCAGGACCCGCTTCCCCAAAAGAAAATTTCCCGTAAAAAGATAAATTAGTGATCAGGTTGATTAAAGCTACCAGCCCTTTAGCCACAAAACCTATCACGATCGCATTTATAATAGCCTGCAAACTCAGAAATAACACTCTTTTTGAAACTACCGGGGACGGTTCTATATTCTTTATATCTAGCGACGGCGCAATTGGAACTGACATGAATAACTATTTTTCACAAAAGTATTACATAAACAATACTTTTCAACAATAATTTATAATTTTGCACCACCAAACATTGCACAAACAATATATGAACCATAACCATGGCGATTGTTTTTTATGCCGGTACAGCCTGCCGGAATGGTTTACCGCCATCGATACAAATGCTAAACTGCTGACTATAAAGAAAGGACAACTGATCTTTAAAGAAGGAGACCCTGTTACGGGTTTTTACTTCCTGCATACAGGTAAAGTAAAAGTGCATAAACAATGGGGGGCAGATAAAGATCTTATCGTAAAATTCGCCACTGCAGGAGATGTGCTTGGCCACAGAGCACTGGCTGCCAATCAGCACTATCCTGTTTCCGCTACAGCACTGGAAAATATAACAGCCTGCTTTGTTACGCCTGAATTCCTCAGAACTACCTTAAAAGTAAACAATGAGCTTACTTACCAGCTCATGCTCTATTATGCCAACGACTTACAGGAAGCGGAAAGAGGAATGCGGAATATGGTACATATGGATGTAAAAAGCCGCATAGCAGAAGCGATCCTTAAAATAGCCGCAATCTTCGGCTTAAATGATAAAGGGGAAATAAACAGCACCTTAACGCGCCAGGATATTGCCTCTTATGCAGGCACTACCTATGAAACACTCTTTAAATTAACCAATGAACTCATCACACAAAAGATCCTGGACGTTTCCGGAAAAAACATCAGGATCTTAGATGAAGAAAGGCTGAGAGGATTCATAAAAAACGGATGATCCTATTCAGATTTCAGACTTCTTACAGGGTTGGCCAGCGCTGCTTTGAACGTCTGAAAACTAACAGTGATCATCGTGATGGCAATAGCGCAGCACGCAGCCATCGCAAATACCCACCAGCTGATATTAACCCGGTAAGCGAAATCTTCTAACCAGCGGTTCATAATAAACCATGCCAGCGGAGAACCTATTATAAGTGCAATACCTACAAGCTTTAAAAAGTCCCTGGATAATAACATGACAATACCCGTGATAGATGAACCCAATACTTTACGGATGCCTATCTCTTTAGTACGCTGCTCTGCTGCATAAGTTACCAGTCCGAATAACCCCAGGCAGGCAATCAGGATAGCAAAAAATGCAAAGGATAAAAACAGCTTACCAGTACGTTGTTCCGCATTATACAGGCGGTTAAAGTCATCATCCAGGAAGGAATACATGAAAGGCTGACCAGCCATCTTATCCATTCCATGATAAGCCTTTTCAATCTGCGGAATAACAGAAGATATCTTATCAGCAGTAATCCTCAATGCCATGCGCCCCCTTGCTTCACTTAATTTAAACACTACCGGCGGAATCTTACTTCTCAAAGATCCTGCATTAAAATCCTTTACCACTCCTATTACATTTAATGCATTACCCCCATAATATAATACCTTATTTAAAGGGTCTTTGGTAAAGCCCAGCAAACGGGCTGCCGTTTCATTAATGATAACCGTCTGCGAATCCGTAGACAGCTTCGGAGAAAAATTCCTTCCCTTTGCCAGCTCCATACCCAGTGTTGGTATATAATCTGCATCTACATTCCACTCTGTTAAACCTAACACCTGCCCTTCACTCCTGGCGGCATCTTTAGAAAATATCCCGGTGCTGAAACTGGTAGTAGTAGGCATGGACTCTGCCATTGTAACAGCTTCCACTCCGGGTATATGCGAAATCTCTTCTTTAAATGTCTGTGCATGAATCCACAAAGAGGCTGTATTTCCTAATACCAGTACCTGCTCTCTTTTATAACCCAGCTTCTTATTCCTGATATAATTCAACTGACTATAAATCACCAGTGTACCCACTATTAATATAACCGCTGTGGCAAACTGGAATACCACTAAACTATTTCTTAACCATCCTCCTTTAAAGCCTGTAGCAATCTTTCCTTTTAACACTTTTACCGGTTCAAAGGATGATAGGAAAAATGCAGGATAACTACCGGCCAGTAAGCCCACCACTATGGCTGTCAATACCAGGCCTGTCAATAGCCAGTTAGCCCCAAACATATTCAGTACCATCCGCTTCCCGGCTAATTCATTCAGAAAAGGCAATAAGATGATACTTATCAGGATGGCTAATACCAATGCTATAAAACTCGTTAATACAGATTCTACCAGAAACTGTGAGATAAGATTGGACCGTTGGGAACCCAGTACTTTACGTACCCCTACTTCCTTAGACCTGCCGGCAGAACGGGCCGTGGAAAGGTTCATGAAATTAACACAGGCAATCAGTAATATGATAATGACAATCACAATAAAACTGTACACATACTGTATATTGCCGGAAGGCTCTATTTCATCGGTCAGTGTAGAGAATAAATGAATCTTTGTTACAGGGATCACATTATAACCAAAATGACCGCCTTTCTTTTCTATGTCACGGATACTGCTACCTGTCATTTTCATCAGCGAAGGTTCCATGTATTTTTTTGTTACCTGCTTCAGCCAGGTATTCAGCATGGCTTCATCTGTACCTGGCCTTACCAGAATGTAAGTATTAAAATTATCAGACATCCAGTTGTCATCCCGGCTTTGGTCATTACCGGCCATGGCCTTTATAAAATTCATATGTATATGCGAATTCGCAGGCATATCTTTCATTACACCGGAGATCGTATAAGTATTGATATTATCCACCAATAATGTTTTGCCTAAAGCATCAGTGGTGTTAAAATATTTTTTTGCCATACTTTCCGATATCACCATCGTATTAGCCAACGTCAACGCTGTTTTGGGATTACCCGTAATCAGCGGTAATGTGAATACATCAAACAGCGTGGAATCTGCAAAGACGGCATTATGCTCTATCACCGTTTGCTCTCCTTTCTTCACCAGTATATCCCCGAAATCTACCATACGCACGAAATTCTCTATCTGCGGATAATCATTTACCAACGTAGAACCCAGTTGTGCAGGGGTTACCCTTTCTTTAAAAGCGCCCCCGTTTACAAGGAAATCCGCATTCACACGATATATGCGATCTGCCTTCTCATTATATTTATCATAACCCAGTTCATCCGTCACAAATAAAGTGATCAGCAAACAGACAGCTAACCCGATGGCAAGACCCAATATATTAATAGCAGAAAAAACCTTATTATTCCAGAGATTCCTGACAGCGATCTTAAAATAGTTTTTGAACATACGTCCTTAAATTAATAATTCCTGATTCCCCAAGAAAGTGCCAGTTTATACTGATTTAATAATCAATCCCTTATAATAAGGCGTAATATTGTAAATGTCCGCTTTTGATACGTCAGGTGTTCACTTTTGTAATTTTGTATTACTTTAAAAGACGAATTTAAAAAAACATCCTTTGCAACTGACAGAAGAACAAGTAATGGCATTGGCGCCTGACGATGCATCCCGCAAAGCAGGCAGGGAATTAAGCAGTCCTTCAAAATGGGTGACCAAAGGCGCCAACGAACAAGCCCTCTGGGGCGAATGCCAGGGCAGCGGCAGTAAACCTTACCGTACCCAGGTAGACCTGGCCGGCATGGCTTTTAAATGCAGTTGCCCCAGTCGCAAATTTCCCTGTAAACACGGTATCGGCTTGCTCATCCTCTTTGCCCGGAATGCCGCTGATTTTACCACTACCGAAGCGCCGGACTGGGTAAGCGAATGGATCTCCAAAAGAGAAATAAAAAATACTTCTCCGGATAAAAAACCTGCTGTCAATGAAGCCGCTCAGGCTAAAAGGCAACAGGCACGTGAACAAAGCGTAGAAGACGGACTGTCCGAACTTCTCCTTTGGATCAAAGACATCGTTCGCAATGGTATTGTTGGTATCCCCGAAAAAGACACTTCCTTTTTCACGGATATGGCAAAGCGAATGATAGATGCCAAAGCACCCGGACTGGCCGCTCTTATCAAAAACGCAGGTAACCTCAGCTTTTATAAAGAAGGCTGGCAACAGGAATTCACGGATATATTGGTACGCATGTACCTGCTGATTGCCGGTTATACCCATAAACCTGCTGCTTTAACAGACGATCTGCGCAGCAACATAGGCTTTACCCAAAGCCAGGAAGAACTGCGGGAAAAGCCTGGTATGAAGGATACCTGGCTGGTGCTTGGTAAACAAACCGAAACAGAGGACTCGCTCACTATTGAACGTAACTGGCTATACGGTATCACTACCCAGCAGTATGCACTCGTGCTACAGTTCAGCGTCATGTCTCAGAGCATGGTACTCAACCTGGCCCCGGGAATGATGCTGGATGCGGAGCTGGTATTCTACCCTTCTGCAAAGCCTTTACGTGCGCTCATCAAAAGTCAGTCGGCCGCCGCGTTCAGTTCTTCCATTCCCGGCCTTAGCGGCTGGCAGCAGGTAGCTGAACTGGAAACCGCCTGCAACAGCGTACTGCCATTCAGCTCCCCCAGGCCATTCCTCCTGCAGCAAATCACCCCCCTGCAATACGAAGGCCGCTGGTGGCTGTCCGATAGCAGCAACAGGCTGGTACAGGTGAAGGAAGGCTTCCGCGACATGTACAAGCTGCTGTCCATCAGTGGAGGCAGACCGGTGAACCTCGCCGTACTGGGCAACGAAAATTGTTATGAACCCCTGGGAATCTTAACAGAGACCCATTACATTTTCCTGTCAAACTAATCTTATGCAGTTCTGGAACAATATCATACAAACCGCCATGCTGGGTACCAAAAGAAAACAGGTGACAGCAGACGAACTGCCGGAAGTACTGTCAGATGCTGTAACAGTCATTACCGGTAACACAAACATCGATAAAGAAGAACAATTCCTGCAGATAGTCAGCCTGGCATTTAACTACCGCCAGTGCGGGGTGCAACCTTTACACAAAGAAATCTCTATTCCACCCGCTCCGGCAGAAGAAAAGCCTTACTGTATACCAAAGGCTTTCATGGTATTAAAAGATATCCTGGAAGAAGATGCTGACAGCTTACTTCAGCTATGGTTGCAGTTATGCTCGCGTAAAGGACAACTGATACCGCCATCCCTGCTGCCGGCCTTACTGGATAAGGCAACCCTGCAGAAAAAATTGCGTACACTGGTAGAAGATTGTATGGGCAAACGCGGGGAATGGTTATCTGCATTTAATAAGTCGTGGAACTTTACCGCTGCCGAAACAGCAGAAGAACGCTGGCTAACCGGTAAACCCGAACAACGGAAAGAAGTACTGGAACATCTCCGTGCTACCAACCCTGCCCTTGCCCGCCAGTGGATACAGGAAACCTGGGCCCAGGAGAATGCCAACAGCAAAGCTGAACTCCTGAAAGCCTTCCATGTAAATCCCGATGCAAAAGATGTGGAATGGCTGGAAAGTATTATGACAGAGAAAAGCCAGAAAGTAAAAGAGGAAGCGCTTAACTTACTACGTCAGATACCTTTATCATCTATCATACAACATTACTGGCAATTGGTACAGGAATCCGTCAGACTGAAAAAAGAAAGCGCATTCCTGGGATTAACTTCCAAAAACGTATTAACCATCCAGGTACCTGCGGATATCAACGAAGTGGGTATAGAAAAAATCAGTAACCAGAAAGAGTTTACGGATGAAGAGTTTATCCTCTACCAGTTAGTGGGATATATTCCGCCTTACTTCTGGGAAGAATACTTTCAATCCACTCCGGCAGATATCTTACAGTTGTTTGGCCGGCATAAAACATCCGCAAAACTTATCCCTGCTATTGTAACAGCTACTGCAAGATTTAAAGAGCTTACATGGGCCCCTTTGTTTACAGGGGATAAAGACAGGCATTACGTTAGCCTGTTGCCTTTATTATCCGACACGGAAAGAGATGCTTACCTGCTGAAGAATTTTGAACAGATGATAGATATGGTGATCCCTTTCCTCACAACAGAGAATACCCGTGAATGGGCATTACCCATCGCCAGGGCTGTCCTCAAACATACAGCGGCCAACTCTTACCAGTACAACCGCAGCTTTTACAACCGGCATATTCATTTCATTCCGGTAGAGATAGCCCCGGAACTGGATAACTTTTTGCCAGCAGAAGCATATCAGCAACATACCTGGCGTACCAATGCCGATTACATCCGGAAATTGCTGCAATTAAAACAAAGAACCATACAATCCTTTTCATAAAACAAACAATATGTCCCAGGTTTTACGCGGTCATGCGGAACAGTTATACGCACAGGAATTGGAAGAGCTTAAAAAGCAGGATAACAGTAAACTGCCTGCCAACTGGAAATTATCCCCACAATCCGTGGTTACTTACCTGGTGGGTGGGAAGCTGAAGAACGGCTTCGAAGTATCGCCCAAATACATCGGTAACCGGCGGTTAATGGAAATTGCCGTGGCTACCCTCACAACGGACAGGGCACTGTTATTATACGGCTTACCCGGTACAGCCAAAAGCTGGGTGAGTGAACACCTGGCGGCTGCTATCAGTGGCGACAGTACCATGATCATCCAGGGTACTGCCGGTACCAGTGAGGAATCTATCCGTTATGGCTGGAACTATGCACGCTTACTGGCAGAAGGTCCCAGTGCCAATGCTGTAGTGGAAACGCCGGTGATGCGCGCCATGAAAGAAGGTAAGATCGTTCGTATCGAAGAACTGACACGTATCGGTGCGGATGTACAGGATACGCTCATCACCATTCTCTCAGAGAAAATGCTGCCCATCCCTGAACTCAATACAGAAGTACAGGCGGTGCGGGGCTTCAATGTTATTGCTACTGCCAACAACCGCGATAAAGGCGTGAATGATCTGTCCAGCGCGCTGAAACGCCGTTTCAACACGGTGATCCTTCCTGTACCCGATAGTATAGATGAAGAGATCGATATCGTTCGCCGCCGGGTAGAGAGCTTTGAAAAGATCATGGAAGTCCCTGCCGAAGCGCCTGCTTTAGGAGAGATCCGCCGTATTGTAACCATCATGCGCGAATTACGCGGCGGGATCACCTTGGATGGTAAAACCAAGCTGAAAGTGCCTTCCGGTACACTCAGTACGGCAGAAGCGATATCCGTAGTAAACAGCGGGCTGGCCATGGCTGGTTATTTCGGGGATGGCCGTTTAACAGCGGAAGACATGGCAGCAGGTATTATTGGTGCGGTGATAAAAGATCCTGTACAGGATAAAATTGTATGGCTGGAATACCTGGAAACCGTAGTAAAAACAAGAGAGGACTGGAAAGATATTTACAGAGCCTGTAGAAATATGATGTAATGATTCATACACTAGGCATACGTCACCACGGGCCGGGCAGCGCAAGGAATGTAAAAGAATTCCTGGAAGCCACAAGACCCGATATTGTACTGGTGGAAGGTCCGCCGGAAGCAGATGCCATTCTGCAATGGAGTAATAATACAGAACTACAGCCTCCTGTGGCCATTCTGTTATACGAGGTGGATAACCTGCATCATTCTGTCTTTTATCCTTTTGCGGCCTTCTCACCCGAATGGCAGGCTATCCAGTATGCATATGAACATAATGTTCCCGTTCGCTTCATGGATATGCCCATGACACATGTGTTTGCATTAAAGAATATTGAAAGGGATAAACCGGAAGAGCCTTCCTTCAGAGCCGATCCTGTAAGCTGGCTGGCAAGGGCAGACGGATACTCCGACACCGATAAGTGGTGGGAGAAGATGTTCGAACAGCGCACGTCCAATGAACAGGTGTTCGAAGCTGTCAGTGAAGCGATCCATGCGGTGAGAGAACTGGCACCACCTGAGAAAGACCCTAACGAGCCTCTAAGAGAAGCCTGGATGAGAAAGATCATCCGCCAGGCACAAAAGGAAATGTATACCGAAATAGCAGTGATCTGTGGTGCATGGCATGTACCAGCCCTCACAACAATGCCTTCCCAGAAAGAGGACAACGATCTGCTGAAAGGACTTCCTAAAGTAAAAGTGGAATGCACCTGGATTCCCTGGACCTATGAACGCCTCAGCTTTTACAGCGGTTACGGTGCGGGTATTGAAAGCCCCGGCTGGTACGACCACCTCTGGGAATTCCCCCAGGATGACGGTACCCGCTGGATGGCCAAAGTAGCTCAGTTGTTCCGAAGTAAGGACATGGATACTTCTGTAGCCCATATCATAGAAGCAGTACGCCTGGCCCAAAGCCTGGCAGCGTTACGGGAACAGCCAAGGGCCGGCCTCGCAGAACTCAATGAGGCTACCCTCAGTGTGCTGTGTAACGGTGAATCAGTGCTGATGCAACTGATCCACGACCAGCTGATAGTGGGCAATAAAATAGGCAGTGTTCCTTTTGATATTCCAAAGCCACCGCTTCAATCGGATATAGAAAGATTACAAAAGAAATTACGCCTGCCTGCAACGGCAGACTGGAAAGATTATATCCTGGACTTAAGAAAGGAAAACGATCTGGAGAGAAGTATCTTTTTACATCGTCTGCAATTACTGCAACTTCCCTGGGCAGAGAAAACAGATATCAGCGGCAAAGGGACCTTCAAAGAACAATGGCGCTTACAATGGGACCCTGCCTTTATCATAGAGATCATCGACAAAGGGGTATACGGTAATACGGTAGAAACAGCTGCCAACGCTTATGTAAAACACCAGGCTGCCAACGCTGCTTCACTAAAAGTACTGTGTGAGCTACTGGAAAATGCATTACCTGCTGAACTGCCCCATGCAGTAGAAGCGCTCGTCCGGCAGGTAAGCAATCAGTCTGCTGCCACCGGTGATGTTATCCAGCTGATGGAAGTCATTCCGCCGTTAGTGACTATCAGCCGGTATGGCAACGTGCGTAAAACAGATGCGGCCCTGGTATCCGGTATCGTAACAGGAATGATCACACGTATCTGTATCAGCCTGCCCGGTGCCTGCACCGGCATTGCAGATGAAGCTGCACAAACACTGCTGCAGTTATTCCTGCAAATGAACAATGCAGTGAACATACTGCAGGAACCTGATATCACCACACAATGGCAACAAACGCTGCACGTGATTGCGGCAGCAAATAATACCAGTCCTGTTATAGCAGGATACAGCACCCGTTTACTTGCTGATTATAAACTATTCACCAGTGAACAACTGGTACAGGCATTCTACAGCGCCATGTCGGCAGCTGTATCGCCCGGTATTGCGGCGGCCTGGCTGGAAGGTTTCTTAAAAGGCAGTGGTACATTACTGCTGATAGATCCGGACCTGTGGCGGGTAGTGAACAACTGGGTATACCAGCTGCCGGAAGAAGCTTTCATACAGGTGCTTCCTTTATTACGCCGCACATTCGCCAGCTTCACCGCTGCTGAAAGAAGAAAACTGGGAGAAAAAGTGAAACAGGGAGATAGCGGTACACAAACATCCCAGACAGACTACACTATTGCAGAAGAAAGAGGCGCTAAAGGTATCCCTGTTATTATGCAGTTATTAGGTTATAACAACAACTAAGTCATGGAAGAAGAACAAATCCGGAAATGGAGATTAATATTAGGAGGAGAACAGAATGACGGTACCGGGTTCAAGCTCGGGAAAACAGACCTGCAAATGGATGGTGCATTATCCGCCCTCTACGACAGCGACCGCAGAGGTGGGCTGGGCCCCTCCTCTCCTAACGTCAGCCGCTGGCTGGGAGATATCCGCACCTTCTTCCCCAACACGGTTGTCCAGGTAATGCAGCAGGATGCCCTGCAACGCCTCAACCTCACCCAGATGCTCTTCGAAAAGGAGATGCTGGAACAGGTAGAAGCGGACGTACACCTGGTAGCTACCCTGATGACCCTCAGCAAGGTGATCCCCGATAAAACAAAAGACACCGCCCGAAAAGTAGTGCGCAAAGTGGTGGACCAGCTGCTGGCACGCCTCTCACACCCCATGCAACAGGCAGTATCCGGCAGCATCAGCAGAAGCCTCCGCAATACCCGCCCAAGACATAACGAGATCAACTGGCATATCACCATCCTCAAAAACCTGAAACACTATCAACCCGACTATAAAACCATTATCCCCGAAACAAGGATCGGGTATGGCCGCAAAAGGACCTCTTTAAAGGATGTTGTCCTCTGTATAGACCAAAGCGGTTCCATGGGAACTTCCGTGGTTTATTCGGGCATCTTTGGCAGCGTAATGGCCAGTATTCCGGCGGTTAATACAAAAATGATCGTTTTTGATACTAAAGTGGCAGATCTTACAGAAGAGCTCACCGATCCTGTAGAGTTGCTTTTCGGCGTGCAACTGGGCGGCGGTACCGATATCAACGCAGCGCTCACCTATTGCCAGCAGATCATTACCCGTCCCCTGGACACGGTAATGGTACTCATCACCGACCTTTTCGAAGGCGGTAACGAACAGCAAATGCGCAAAAAAGCTACAGAACTGGCCGCTGCCGGTGTACAGGTAGTCGTTCTCCTGGCCCTCAACGATGAAGGCGCCCCCTCTTATGATCATGATAACGCACAGTTTTTCACTAACTTAGGCATTCCTGTATTCGCCTGTACGCCCGATCTTTTCCCCGATCTGATGGCCGCCGCATTAAGCAAACAGGATCTCAACGCATGGGCTGCCAGGGAAGACATCGTATTGAAAAAATAGGGTACTATACTAAAGTATACTGGCACGATTGGCAACAATTTGCCAATTTCTCCTAATTTTGACCCTTTATTATGAATACGACGACTCCCATATTGGATATTCCATCCACTATAAAATATTACCTGTCCCTCGACAAGAAAGTGGCACAGAGTTTTGGGATGGATAAGTACGATGAGCTCCTGCATCCTGATAATTTCGCTCTCCTCAGCAATGAAGGCAGTGTGAAAAAAGGAATGCCTATCAAAACTGATCATTACGCGATTATACTCTGCATACGTGGCACCTGCTCTAAAACAGTAGGCGCTTTTACTTTTGATGTAACCCCTATGTCGCTGCATATCGTCTCTCCCAGGTACGTCACTTCTTTTGAGAATGCCTCGGACGATCTGCTGTTATACATGGTGATGTTTAAAAAAGAGTTTATTGCAGACAGCTTTATCAAGCAAAACGTACTTGACCCGCTGATGGACCTAAATCCTGCCTGCCCTCCCATCTATAGATTAGCTCATGCTGAATTTGTAAAAATAAAGCAGCTGTATGAAAGTATGGATGAGGAATACCGGGATGGCAAACCTTTTCATTTACAGCTGATCCGCCTGAAACTGGTAGAATTACTGTACGAAGTGAACCGTGCTTTTGAACAATGTACAGACAGCAGTCCGCATCACCAGCTTTCCAGGCAGTACACTTTGTTTGTAGAATTCAGAAACCTGGTAGAAGAAAACTTCCTGGAGAAAAGAACAGTGCAGGAGTATGCAGATATGTTACATGTATCGGCCAAACACCTGAGTGAAGTTGTTAAACAGGAAACAGGAAAAAACGCTTTGCAGATCATTCATGGAAGAATGTACCTGGAAGCGCGTTTATTGCTGACCACTTCTTCATTAAGTGTAAAAGAAATTTCTGATCAGCTGAACTTCGATACCAGTTCTCACTTCAGCAGGTTCTTTAAGAAATTTGCAGATGAGAATCCATCAGAATTTAAGAAAATACCTTTCGCATCATTGTCATAGAATAGAAAGATCGCCTTTACTCAAGGCGATCTTTCCCGCTATACTCTGTGACTCCCTGAAACAATTATAATCCAAATGCGTAGGCTACCCTGATGCCTATGAGATTGCTTGATTCCCCTCCGTCAACAAATTTGGAATTACCTTCAAACTTCACACCGGCATCTAAATAGTTGCCCTTGCCAAGCGGAATTAAATACCCGATCTGCGGACTGTAAACAAAGGCTGCTGATTTGTTATTGAACGGAGTAGTACTGTTCGTAATGAACGTTACACCTGCCTGTCCCTGTACATACAAATTCAGATTGTTTACGGGAAAATACTTTAAACCAGCCTTAACGGGGATGAGTTGATAATCGTTTGCGCTGGTTGTATAATCAGCGAAAACATTGGTATAACCGGCATTCAGATTTACATACAACGTCTTCTTAATAATAGCAAGATCAGCCTGTACAGATCCTCCTAATGACCACTTATAATAATTGTTCCAGTTACCTACCGGAATTCCTGCTTCCGGTCCTGCACTTAAAATTAAACCCGGTCTTTCGTTCTTACTCTGTGCGTTAGCTCCTATTGCCAGTCCCATCACAAGGGTCAGTGCGGCAATGCCTGTCATGATTGTCTTTTTCATCGTCTTTTGTTTTACTTATTTATCTATCGTTTTTTCTATCCAAGCTGTGATAACACAAAGGTATAGCGATCAATAAGCTCAAACAATTCCAATTCGACGGATAAAAAAACCAATTTTTCCTATTGCTCTACTAACTGAATATTTGCAAACAATGTTACTTCTTCTCCCAGCATGAATCCACCTGTTTCCAGCACCGCGTTATAGCTCAGTCCAAACTCCCAGCGACTGATAGAACCTGTTACTTCAAAACCGATCTTTGTTTTTCCGTTAGGGTCTACAACAGTACCACCATATTCTGCCACCAGTTCTACAGGTTTGGTAATGCCTTTCATGGTAAGATTACCTGTAAGACTATATTTATCCCCTTTTATTTTCCTGAAGTAAAGAGATTTGAAATCGATATGCGGAAACTGTGCAGCATCAAAAAAGTCAGCAGAACGTAAATGCGCATCCCTGAGTTCCTGGTTGGTGTCAATACTGTTTACATCTACAGACAAATGCACCTCTGCATCTTCAAGATGATGACGGTCTGTTGTTGCTCCGCCCTGGAAGTTGTTGAATGCACCCGTAATATTAGAGATCACCATGTGCCTGATTTTGAACTTTACATCAGAATGGTCCGCGTCTATCAGCCATTTCCTTTTACTCATATAGTTTATTTTTAACAAATATAAATAACATAGCCAGATGGGACAACCCCAATTAGTGGGATAAAAAGACCAATTTCCCCGGGCTTCGGAAAAATTGGTTTTCTATTCCGTTCTTTTGGTTTTCCCATATGCCTGAGCAGTACTAATTTTGCGATGAACTAATTCTGTACAAATACAGTTTTAACAGTTGTAGGTTAAGTAATAGACGGAGATAATCATATCCCCGTCTTTTTTTATGCCTGTACGGGAATTTATCCATCTATATAGGAACGCCATTGGGCAAGCATATGGTACTCAATACTTTCTATAAGATCTTTACAAACCGGATCTATAGGCCGTCCTGCTTCATCCCTTCCAGGATATTACAATGATAGATGTAATCATGATAAGAACTGAACTCGCTGGGATAGTTAAACCCGTAAGGCCAGAAATGCTGGCTGTCACCATGAATCTGCGCAGTGGAATCATTGGCGATCGTTCTTAATATCTGGGTAGCCACAGGCCCCGTATAAATACCACTGACGATCAATGTGTTCCACCATACACTGGAAGTGCCAACACCTACAGTATGTGCTATTTCATGCAATGCAGTAGCAGCATTCATGTAATACGTGTTAGAGCCAAACCGGATGGAACCATTGATGTTCCCATCGGCAGTAGCTACAGAAGGCACATAAGTAACCGTGATGGATTTAGTGAACGTAGTGTAGGTATTCATGTACTTCACCGCAGTATCCATAGCGGTGGTAATCAGGTTATACGCTGCTTGTTCTGTTGCCGTGGGATTGGCAGATTTCACCAGCGTATAGGTTACATTTCCTGTGATAGCAGCATCTGCAACGGTTGTTGCCGCCGGCATTTTGTCTTTTACAATAGCTTCATTTTTGGAACAGCTGGCAATCGTAACCATCAGGACTACGATCGCCATCAGAAAACAGGGGGATTTTTTCATACTTACAGTTTAAGTGGGTTTACTAAAATATATATGGGTTTATTTTGAGCTTAAATATGATATCCCCCTAAAAATAACTGCGACGTGTACATCTTTCTGCATCACGCTCTGTTCTAAATACTACAGCGTTAAGGTTGCACATCCTTATACTATAGTGTTAATGTTGCTGCCTGCAACCCATTTCCTTCTGCTTTAAATGATACCGCACCCTGCTTATTGTGTGCTCTTATAATCACCTGTGCCTTTCCGCCGAACAAGCTACGTTGCCATGCTTCCGCAACACATTGATCAGGTTCATGGCTACTGGGATCTCCGTTACCTACACCAATAATTACCGCTCCGCCTTCTGTTGAAAAATGGATCAGGTCTGCCGCATCAGGGACTTCCCTGCCCTGAGCATCCACGGCACTTACATTCACCACTACCGCATCTTCATTATCTGCTGATAAAGTAGTTTTGGAAGGCGTTAAGATGATACGTGCTGCTTTACCGGTGGTCTCTACTTTAGATGTTATCTTCTTACCATTCTTGAAAGCGACTGCTTCCAGAGTACCTGGTTCATAATTTACTGTCCAGCGGAGATGTCCGTTACGTGGCATCTCTTTTTTACCAAGGCTCTTCCCGTTCAGGAACAACTCTACATTATCTGCATTGGTGTTGATCCATACCAGCACCGGTTGTCCTTCTTTACCCGGCCAGTTCCAGTGGGGAGCGATGTGCAGGATATCTTTATCAGTCCACCATGCCTGGTAGTAGTAATACACGTTCTTAGGAAAGCCACACATATCCATAATCCCGAAGTGCGAGTTGATATTAGGCCAGTTGTATGGCGTAGGTTCGCCACGATAATCGAAGCCTGTCCAGGCAAAACCACCCATGAACCAATCGCGTTTAGCAGCCAGCTGCCACCATTGTTCCGCAGTAGATGCCCAGGAAGGATAAGTACTATCATAATCAGGCACGTAAGCACGTACGGTATCTTTTACATAGATGCTCCTGGTAGTCACCGTACTGGCCACTTCAGTGCCTATTACAGGCTGGTTTGGATGATCTTTATGATAACCGTCCACACCATGCAGGTTATAATTGAATCCTCTTACAGGGATCACTTCATTCACACCTCTGAAATCATTACCCATATTGGCAGCATAGGTGCTGGTCCTGGAAGGGTCCAGCTCCTGTTGCAGTAAGATCTGGTTCTGCGCAATACGTTTGCCTATATCGGTCCGTTGTGTAGCAAATTCTTCATTACCGATAGACCACATGAAAACACTGGGATGATTGCGGTCTCTCAATATCAGCTGCCTGAACTGGTTTTCATATTCAGTACCGCTGTTCAGTAAACGTGGTTCATCCAGCACCAGCATACCCAAACTATCACAGGCATCCAGCAACTCCGGCGTAGGCGGATTATGACTGGTACGGTAAGCATTTGCTCCCATCTCCTTTAATAACCCTATCCTGTAATACTGTAACTGGTCAGGTAAAGCAACGCCAACACCTGCATGGTCCTGATGACAACAAACACCTTTTACTTTCACCGGAAGGCCGTTCAGGAACAAGCCCCTGTCTTTATCAACTGTAATTGTTCTTACACCAAAACGTACCTGTACACTATCTACAATACGGCCTTCTGATTTTACAATAGCAATAGCCCGGTATAAATAAGGATTCTCCAGCGACCACAATGTAGCAGCAGGGATATTCAGGTCTTGTTTAATTGTCCTGTTCTCATTAATCGCTAATGTAAACGGTACTTCTTTTCCCTGTGCGACCTTCTTCCCGCTTCTGTCGGTAATAACAGTATATACACTGGTATTAGCAGGATGGATATTCTTATTCACCACCTTTGTCTCTATGGTCACTGTCTTCGCAGCGGTATGCACATACACGCCTCCTTCAGTAGCTACATGTACATTATTAACAGTATTCAGCCACACATGTCTGTATATACCTGCACCTTCATAAAACCAGCCTTCATACTGGGAAGCATCTGCACGTACCACCAGCACATTGGTTTTATTGAAACGGATAAAGTCTGTGATATCATAAGACGCACCGTTATAGCCGCTGAAATTACCACCAACATAATAGCCATTGATCCAAACCTTACTATCGCGGTATACACCGTCCAGCTGGATCACAAAACGATTGCCTGAATCAGCGCGGTTCATCTCAAATGATTTCCGGTACCATCCTATACTGTTCTCAGGAAACAGTCCGCCTACAGGTTTATAACCATGTCCGTCTATATCATTGTTCTTAACATATTGAAAAGGTAATCCCACTACCCAGTCGTGCGGTAATTGTACATCTTCCCAGTTCTTATCATCGAATGCAGGATCAGCAGGTGTGCCCCAGGCAGACCCTGATTTGGAGAAGATAGTCTCCAGGCTGTAATTAAAGTCCCTGGCAGCATCAGCAGCATGTCCCCGATGGAACTTCCAGTCCGTATCAAAGTTGATATGCGTGCGCACTGGCTGTGCCGCAGCAATTACAGAAATACAGGTAATTATTGCAGATAAAAAGAGTTTCTTGCTGATCATAACTAGTGAAATGTATGATCAGCAAGATAACTATTAAATGTAAAAAAGACAATTTATACGGATGTGAGTTAAAATAAGCGCAGGCCGGGTTAAAATACAGTTAATAATTTAATGTAATACCTGCACCCAATCCCATGTCACTATCGTAGTGTGTGGAGAAGGAGAAATACTTCGTTACAATGTACCTGAACCCCGCCATGTATTCCTTGTCCGTGTTAGCCATGAAATTGAAGCGCAGACGTTTGGTGAGTGGTACATCTTCCCTGCTCAGCTGGAATCTTAACCTGCCATCAGTGTCAACAGATGCATCGGCGATGACCAGCATCGGTAATGTATATTCTACCCCTGCATGAAAAGCGCTTCTGTAATTCTTTGTGTTGATCTGTCCGAAAAGGTTTTTCTCCGGGGCCTGCATTTTCCTGTAGCGGAAGTCCCAGCCTATATATGGGAACAGCCATTGCATTTTACCGATATACCTGCCCAGATGGCTCTCACTTTCATAGCCATGCTCCGGTGTTAATCCTATACGCCACTCTGTTTGCAGGCGGTACCTGGTATTGGCGAAGATCAGTTCCCCGTCACTGCCATTGCTTTCCAGTCCTATTTTTGCGGAAGGGTGGATCTGGCGGTCATCCGCATAGATCTTCTTTATAGCCTTAGCGGGATCGGGGATCTCCGGGTTGGCAGGAGAGTTTTCATAGCTGAATATCCGGCCCATTCCACTCATCATGTGATAGAGGATATGGCAATGGAAGAACCAGTCCCCGCTTTCTGTTGCAGCAAATTCCAGGGTATCTGTTTCCATAGGCATAATATCCAGTGTATTTTTCAGGGGAGAGTAATCTCCCTGTCCGTTCAATACCCTGAAGAAATGACCGTGCAAATGCATGGGATGTCTCATCATCGTTCCGTTGTACAGGATGATCTTTACGTTCTCTCCTTTTTTAATGAGGATTTTATCTGATTCAGAAACGGTTTTGTTATTGATGCTCCATACATAACGGTTCATGTTACCCGTAAGATTGAAGTGCAGGATTTTCTCCGGCCCCGCTGGCAGGTTCGTTTTTACAGGAGAGCGCAGCATTCCGTAATTCAGTGTAACAATATCTTCTGAAGAAGACATTTTCATTCCCTTCATATCCCCCATATCATGCTTTTCTTCACTCATCTCAGGATACATGACCGTATTCATATCCATCTGCTGGTTACTCATCTGCATATCCATATCATTCATCTCCCCGTTCATCTTCATCATATCATTCATCATCTTCATCCCCTCAAAATATTTCAACCGGGGCAGATGTTTTGCCGCCATCTCCATTCCACTGCCTAAGAACAAAGAGGTAGACCGGGTACGGTCTTCAGAGGTAGCCAGGAATTCATACTTCATATTTTCCGGGATAGTTACTACCACATCGTAAGTTTCTGCAACGCCTATGATCAGTCTATCTACTTCTACAGGCTCTACATCCATTCCATCATTGGCTACTACAGTCATTTTCCCGCCTGCGTAATTCAACCAGAAATAGGTGGAAGAGCTGCCGTTTACGATCCTTAGCCTTACTTTATCACCGGCTTTATACTGTGGCTGTTCGTCTGTTTTTTTACCATTGGCCAGCAGCTGGTCGTAGTACACATCACTGACGTCCATTGCCAGCATACGTTTCCATTCATTGGTCAGCTTGGTCTTGAAATGACCTGCTTTCACCGCTTCTCCGTAACTCTGTACACTGTTCTTACGGATGGCGAACCAGTCGCTCGCGATGTGTAAACGGCGGTCTACTTCATAAGGTTTGTCATTCGTCCAGTCGCTTAACAGTAAGGTGTATTCCTTTTGGTCAGGAGCGTTCTTTTTACGTATCACAATAGCGCCGTACATACCGCTTTGCTCCTGGAACATGGTATGTGAGTGGTACCAGTACGTACCGCTCTGTACAATGGGGAAACGGTACAGATGTGTTTCTCCCGGTTTAACAGGAGCCGTAGTGAGATAAGAGACACCATCATACCTGTTAGGCAATATCAGTCCATGCCAGTGTATAGATGTTTCCATGTGCATGTTGTTATGCACGTATATTTCCGCTGTATCTCCTTCTGTAAAGGATAATACCGGTGCCGGGATAGACCCGTTAATAGCCATTGCCGGCCGGGATTTTCCTGTATAGTTGACTGTTGTATCAGATATGTACAAGTCGTACCGTACTACTCCTTCAGATGGCGGTGGTGGGGTGTCATGTTTCATCAGCATGAGTTTACCATGGGCCATCTTCATTGGTCTTTCCGGCTGCTGCTTCGGCAAAGGATGTTGTGCAGCTGCAGAAGAACATACCAGCAACATTAAAAATACCTTTCTCATAATGTATCGCTTACTTTTCCGCATGTCAGCATTTGTTTGCCATAATAAGGGTTCCTGATCGCAGCGTCTTTACTCAGCCAGTAGCCCTTTTTCATAGGGCAATACTGTTGATATACGGGCGCATCAGACAATTTCACGGCTTTAGACAGTGCATACACATGATCAGAAAATGCCTTAAAAGCAGTCCTTTGTCCGGCCAGATCTCCGGCTTTGGCAATCAGGTCTGCATCTGCAGACAATTGCTGCTGTAAAGGCTTAAAAGCGGCCTGTTCTTCTGCTGTAAGGCTATTTATATCCACCGCGTTCACTACTTTGGCGAATGCTGTTGCTTTGGCAGTGGCAGTAGCGGCATCACTGTTCACCAGGGCATCTTTTATGTCTAAATATAGATTTAGGAGGGGAGATAAATGGTCAGCAGCAGAAAAAGAGGAAAATAATAATATTGTTGAAAGGATCAGACTTTTCATCCTGAAAGATTTAATGTTTAAAGATAGTAATGACAATAACAGCTAATATCCTGCCGGATATTAGCCAGAATTACATTATCACATCAAATCTGAAAGGACTGAATAGCCACACGTATGTCATCAGGTGGTATTTCCTGCCTTACGATACGGTATTGTTGCGGGTAACTGTCATGAACAATTTGCAGGGAAGGAAGCGTAATGAATACCACAGGGACATTCATCACGGTAGTAATGTGCTGTTCCAGGCTTTTATCCAGCTGCTGGAATTTAAGCACAGAGTCATTGCAGCAGTGCTGACTGGCCGCTGCCTCGTGCTTATGGCAGCAGTCACGCGGCGTAAGGGCACAGGCCATTCCTACCAGCGTATTCAGGAAGAATACAACCAGTAAAAAATAAGCTTTTATGACCTTTCTATTTATCACCCCTCAAAGATAGGACTAAATCATTTATATAATTTTTACAGAGATGTATATAATTTGGTAGTGGCTCAGTTAGCGTAGCTGTTATTGCTGGTGCGAAGATTATGTAGTCAAACTGAGTCTCTATCCCCTGGTACCGCAATGGCAACTGCTGTTTATAGCTTTTATATGATAGTAACCGGATTAGAAATGGTAAAACGACGTATATCATAAGGATTACAACTTTCAACAGGATGATTTATTACCTTTGACATATGGATATATTTTCATTACCGGAAGATCTTAATACCACTGACAGCATTTCAATTATCAGCTATCAGTCCTCTTCCAATACTGAGAAAAGTAAGATAACGCTCAATCAAAATCTCTTCAGCTTCTTAACAGAAGGTACTAAAAGTGTATACTATTCACAAAAGCATGCACAAATAAATAATAAAGAGTTCCTACTCCTCTCATCAGGTAATTGCCTGATGAGTGAAAGGCTTACACAGGAAAACGGGATGTATAAAAGTGTGCTGTTCTTCTTCGATAACAGCGAGCTGGTTAATTTCTTCATGAAACACCCGGATATCTTTGATACCAACATACAGCGATCTCTCGAAGAACCATTTATAGTATTCCAGGTAGATGATTTCCTGAAAAACTTCATTGCCTCACTGAGCATTATGCTGGCCACCAGCAAACCTATCTCTAAAGCCATGCGGGTGTTGAAGTTAGAAGAGCTGATGTTGTACATGTGCGATAAGTACGGGGATAAGGTGATCTGTTTACGCACTTCTGTATTAGAAAACCAGGAAGATATTATTATCAGGAAAGCAGTAGAAGCTAATATCGGAAATTATATTACGATAGATGAACTGGCATTCCTTTGTAACATGAGCCTGTCTACTTTTAAAAGGAAGTTCTCTAAATTATATAGTACCTCTCCCAATAAATGGTTTTTACAAAAAAGAATGGAACTGGCAGCTTCCTTATTACGCAACAATAATGAAAAGCCCAGTGATATCTACCACAAAGTAGGATATGAAAACCATTCCAGTTTTACACATTCTTTCAAACAAACATTCGGACTCACCCCCAGCGAGTACCAGCAAAGAAATTGAACTGTTATCTGTAATTTTTGAACTGTTAGCCCTAACAGGACAGCTCCCCGGCATACTACCTTTGAACCCTAAATAAAAAGGTAAAATGAAAAAAATCCTGTTTCTCTTAACGATTGTTACGATCTGTACAACTGCATCTGCACAAACCTTTACATTGAAAAGTAATGATTTGGGCGGACAAATATCTAATAAGCAGTATGCTAATTTCATGGGTTATACCGGTGAAAACTTATCCCCCCAGTTATCATGGGAAAATGCACCTGCCGGTACACAGAGCTTCGCTATCACTATTTACGATAAGGATGCCCCTACCGGTAGTGGTTTCTGGCATTGGGTAGTATACAACATTCCTGCAGGCACCAAAGAAATACCAGCTGGCGCCGGTGATGTTACTAAAAACTTATTACCAGCCGGAGCTATCCAGGGTAATACAGATATGGGCCAGCCTGGTTATGTAGGCGCTGCTCCTAATCCAGGTCCTGCACACGAATACATTGTAACAGTGTATGCACTGAAAAGCAAACTCACTTTAGATAAAAATGCTACTGCTGCATTTATCGGGTTTAATCTTTTTGGCAATACGATTGCAAAGGCATCCATCGTTGCTTACGGGCAAAGATAAATTTAACGGGATTGGGTATTATTCTTTACCCAGTCCCTTTCCCATGTAAACCAGTCGGGGGCTGCGGTATTCCCTTTCAGAGAATCGAAATACAGCTCCCAGCGTTTTTTATAAAAGGTGCGCATTATACCACTCCATTCTTTATAGGCGTAGTCATGCAGGTTATCTTCTTTGGGGTCATTTTCTCCCCAGTAAGTGATCAGCATCATTGCGTTTAACAGGTGATGTTTTGCCTGTTGCTGATAGGTGCTTAGACGGTAATAGGAATGTGCATTTAATAACTGATCGGTAAGGTCATGTAAATGCAAAAATTCTTTCGAAGATTTATCAAAGGCGGACATGTCTTTGCTGTTATAAGCAGCCACAAAATCAGCGAATACTTTATCTGCACGGTTAGCCAGTACCTGTCTTTTAAAATTGATCAGGTCTATTTTATATGTTTCGCTATTAGAAAAAGAGCCCGCTGCTGCTTCAAAGTTTTTCACCGCATTCGCAAATACAGTGGTATCATATCCTTTCTTTAAATTCCCCCAACTGGAAACAGATTTTATCTTTAAGGCCGGCCTCGCACATAAAATGTTCTCCGGAGGGCCTTCCTGGTATCCGGGATTGCTATAGATAGTAGATAAGAACGACTGCCATGCACGGGCTATATCCGGGTTATATTTGCCATAACGGGCGGTGATATACCCCTCAATCCAATCCGAAACTTTTACATGTTCTTTATGCCATCCCAGCTCTAATAGTAACTCATACGTAACAGGGTTGTTATTAATCCCTTCCGGCATTATCCCCACTCCTTTCATATATTCCGAAGTTTGGGCAGCACGGTACACTTCATCTGCAAAACGTTGCAGCTTGCCACTTAATCCCGGCCTTTCGCCAAAGTTGGTAACAGTACACCAGATGAAAGGAGTATGTTCATAACTATCCCGTGTTTCCCAATTATTGGTATTTTCTCCGAATAATTCCTGTACGAGGATAGTGGATTTATCCGTTTCGGCCAATAACTCCTTACGCGGATTATTCTGCCAGCCCTGCAATACCCATATAGCACCAGGGAAATACTGCTGCATAGCCTTCTGAATAGCGGCACCGGCTTTGCCTAAGTCTACGCCGTCAGAGATCCCACCTTCGTGGAAAGGATCTCCGGAAAAGAAGTGAATATCTTTGCCATAGATGCGTTGTGTTTCTTCATAGAAAATACCTGCTATGCGCGTAAAAGCAGTATCGGTAGGGTCCAGTATATCAGGCCTTACAAACGCCCCCCATTTGCTTTGATTGATAATATGAGCAGTGGTTTTGTTTTTCAGTGTACTGGGCACCATGCCATAAAATGCAGGCATCACAGGTGAAATGCCCAACAGCTTCATGCGTGCGATCATCTTTTTCGCCAGCAAAGCACGGCTATCGATCTCTGCCTGTGGCATAGGGCCACCCCATCCCTGTATATTACCCATCAGCCACCAGGCATTATAAGCCGGCCCGGTGATGTAATCGCTGATCTCTTTATCAGTATAACCGATACGTTTCAATACATTCTGCCATACAGCTTCCTCACCATTTGCCACCAGCATTACATTTACACCGTTTAACGCCATCCAGTCCAGTTCATGCTCCCAGTCTTTCCAGCTGTAGAAGCTCATGGTGTAATTGTAGGTGCAATAGTTAAGTGCATAACGGTATTGCGCAGCAGCATTTAATCTGACAGGCTCTTTTATTACAGGTAAAGGAGAAACAGCAGCAAGGTTATCTCCCATATGGGACATAGACCTGTGACAATAATATTTCAGGTACCAGTTGAGACCAACCGCAGCAGCGTTAGGATTATTGGCGCTGATCACTAATTGTCCATTCCTGGTCTGTAAAGAGCATTCATCTGTTGAAGAAGGCCCACTTAAAGTTTCGAATACAACATGCTGCTGCAACCATGGTACTCTTCTCTCTACAATCCCCTTTACTCCACTAAAATCTGCAGCAAGCAACTGCACGGGTAATAACAGTAAACAAAATATCCTGAACATGCTTTAATTATTGCGGCTGATGCGCCCCTTTGCTAATCTTATTATTAATGATACGCGGGTTCCCGTCTATATCCGTTGTTCCGTTTATATCAGCAGAAATTACTACACCTGTATTATTAGCCGGAGATGCAGGCTGTATATGCAAATCCGTACTGCTTACCAATAAAGGGTCTACACCGTATACGGACGCAGCGTCATTGGCGCTGGTGGTCTGCCACGTACTAAAATCCGTAATAGCAGGGCCATTGGTGCTGTTCCAGATCCATTGAGGTGTACCGGTAGTATAATAAAGATTATTATCAATGATATTATTACTACCGGAATTAGTATACTTATGTATAATGATATCTACCGGTCTGGCATAAATAATATTGTCCTTAATCACATTATTAAAGCATTGCTCTGTCAGCCTGATCTCCCCTTCTATCTCTCCAAAAGCACCCTGCTCTTTATTATTAAAGTACAGGGTATTATTCACCACAGAACAATTACTGGTACCACCGGAAGTATAATTGAGATATCCTCCCAAATAAATTCCTGCCCTGAAACTATTAGACACAAAGTTATTACGGACAATACAATCATTGGTAGGAAAAGCATCATTCTCGCTCACAATACCGATCCCTCTGTCCACCTCATGCACTTTATTCCTTTCTATAGTGATATTCCTGGCCCCATCAATGTAAATACCAATAGCGCCATGCCCGGTAGTACCACCTATAGGTCCTGTAGTCATATCAATATTATACAGTTCATTATCGCTGATCACACCATTACGGGCATAGTTCAGCGCCGGTGTAGGATTAGCAGCATAACCACCTGCGGCATCAATACCAATGTTTTCCCCATTGTATATCTTATTACCTTTTATGGTAAACCCGTCTACATAACCATTGATAGTTAGATTCTCACTGTACCCGGTGTTACAGTCATGGATCTCATTTCCTTCTATCAGTATGTTTTTCATCGCAACAGTGGTATTACCCAGGATCTCGATGCCGTGCCCACTTCTTCCATCCGCAGGAGCAACATTATGTTCTATGTTATAGATCCTGTTGTTCCGGATGATGAGATCAGTGGAGCTTCCATTCGCTATTATCCCGTTGATATTCACCCAGGGAGTACTGCTTTTGTAATTACAAACATCAAAGCCTTCGAAAGTAATGTAACTGGCATTGCTGATAGTTACCAGCGCTTCTTTACCTGTAATGGATAACCCGGTGCCATCAATGACGGGTATCTCACCGGGGTATGCCTTGAGGGTGATCTGCTTATCCAGCCGGCCGGATTTAGGGAAACTCACCTTCTCGTAATAAACCCCCTTCCTGACAAAAACAGTATCTCCTGCTATCGCTTTACCTAAAGCAGTGCTAATAGTCCGGAAAGGGGCATTTAAAGTGCCTGCACCGGCATCATTACCTGCAGGGGAAACATAATACTTGTGTGTGCTTTGAACAATATCAACTGATGATGTGCTGCCTTTACTACAGGCAGCCATCATCAGTACTATAAAAAATAAGTTCATATATTTCATGCTATTGTGATACTATTTTTCTGATGCGGTTATTGTTCTTATCCAATACGTACACCACGCCATTCTTATCCACTGCCACACCACCCGGTGCATTAAAAGCTGCTGCCTCTCCAATGGCATCTGCATAACCCGCAGACATGCCACCTGCATACGCACTTACTACCCAGTTGCCACCTGCAATAAAACGGATGCCCTGGTCGGGATTATTGTCATCCAGTGAACCGTTACCTGCAATGTAAATGTTAGAAGAGGCGTCCACTGTTAATCCGAACGGATTCGCAAACCTCGCATCTGTACCTGCACCATTTGCATATCCCGGAGTCCCTGCCATACCAGCAATTGTTGTAGCTGCCCATGTACTCTTTTCAAATCTTTTGATTACATGATCATCGCCTATAGCAATGAAAAGGTTCCCGTCTTTATCAAAGTGCATCCCTGCAGGCTTATTAAGACCCTGTATCACCATTGTACTGCTACCATCAGCATCCATCCTGTACACATTACCCGAACCGGAAAAATTTGAATAATACACAAATCCTGTAGTAGGATCTACTGCTACGGTCCAGGGTTCCTGGCTCGCCCATCCAAGAAGGGCAGTTGTACCATCCGGCGATATTTTCCTGATATCCCAGTTACCAGGATCTGCTGTGTACAAATTTCCCTGTGCATCAACAGTAACATCATAAGGCAAGCTGAACTGCGCAGCCAATCCCTGTCCGTTTGCATATCCTCCTGCATTTGGATTACCCGCAAACGTGGTTACATTACCTGCAGTATCTATCTTCCTGATACAATGATTGCCCGGATCAGCGACATATACATTCAGATTATCGTCTACCGTAATCCCTTTACTACGGTACCACGATTCCCCGTTAAAATTAAATATTGCGTCTGATCCCTGCCCATTGGAAAAACCATGCGTACCATTCCCCGCTAAGGTGCTCACTTTACGTGTAAACACATAATTAAAGACACCCGTACTCACTGTACTATCTGACCCTACCTTTACTACTATATTTCCAGCACCACATTTGGAAGGCACTACTGCCATCACCTGTGTAGCACTGGCACCAATAATAGCCAGTTTCCTGCCATTGATAGTGACACTGATAGCCGCTGTATCTGTAGAAAAATTACTCCCGGTAATTAATATGGACGTTCCTCCTCCACCCAACTCCGGTGTGAAATGATCAACCGACATCGGGGACCCGGCACTATGTGTAAATCCATTATCCTTCTTACAAGCTGTAAAGAAGATCAAACAACCTGCTATGATATACCTGATCATAATGATTAATTGTGTTGTAAAAGAATTGATTACCATCCCGGATTCTGTACCAGCGCTCTGTCTCTTTCAATATCTCCCTGATTGATCGGGAACAGGTACATCTTATTATCCCAGAAACGCTGCTGAAAGAGTGTTCTGTTATAAAATGCCGTGAAAGAAAACCCTAAACCGTTGTCATTGGCGTTTACATTCATGCAATAGATCGCTCTGTTCTCCTGGTTGCCCAGCATCAGCCTTCTGATCATCGTATAATACCTGTCTCCTTCAAAACATAACTCTACTGATCTTTCTTTCAGGATATACTTTCTCATCAGGTCTTTATTACCTACCGCCTGCGGATATACGGTTTCAATACCGGGCAATCCTGCTCTTGTTCTCACCATATCGAGATAAGTAACAATATCCGCATTACCAGGATCGTACTCATTCAGCGCTTCTGCATAATCCAGTAAGATCTCAGCATAACGGAGCAGGATATAAGGCCCCTGGAAAGAGGTGGCATCAGTCCTCATATTATCATTCGGGCTCACTCTCTTCAAAGCTAAATAACCGGTAATATTATTACTTCCTGCAGCACGCTGGCCGGATTTACCATTGTAATAAAACTCAACCCTTCCCTGGCCGTCAACATTCTCAGCAGAAGAAAAATAATTTTTATCATCTACCGTAGGAGCTGGCAATACGGGGTGCGCATTATACTGTATATAAGCATAAAACCGGGGCTCCCTGTTGGCATACATGTTCCACTCGTTCTTATGATGTTCCCAGCTGTTAGCTCCGTCGGAAGAAGCAAATCCTGTTTCTACATAATTGGAAGAAGGATCATCGATGGTACGGCCATTATTCATGTAAAACCCATCCACTAAATTCTGAGTAGCATCATACATATTATATCCACCAGAGCCAGGAGTAGCACATTTGGTATATCCCCAGCGCCACCAGTTTACATTGGCAATAATGATCTCGTTATTCCAGTTGGTCAAAAACAGATCCCTTACAGAGAGATAAGGATTAAATGTAGTTCCTCCGTTATCCAGGTTGGTAAACAGCTTATAATTACCGCCATCAATCACGGCCTTCGCAGCAGCTGCTGCTACTTTCCATTTGTCCTCACTATAACTGGCAGGGGCTAACGCTGTTCCATCTGCATTCTTAAAATTCGCGAAATTCGGGTTCCCATTCCACAGCGGACTGGCAGCCAGTTGCGCTACCTTCGCTTTGATGGCTAAACAAGCGCCTTTTGTAGGACGTCCGTTATTACTGGAAGAAGTCCACACCGCAGGTAAGTTCAACGCCGCCTGATCCATCAACGCAGACACATACGATACACAGCTATCAAAAGTAGTACGGGGATACTTGTTAAAATCCGCATCCTGGCTCAACAACCCGTCTACTTTTACAAAAGGTCCATACTGTCTTAAAATCATCCAGTAATAATAACCCCGTAAAAAAAGATTCTCCCCCTTATATTGTTTCTTTAAATCATCACTTAACTGATTTGCAGGGACTTTATCAATATTCTGTTCAAATACATAAGATTTTCTGATAGCAGCATAATAACCTGCCCAGTTGTTAAAATATCCGCTGGCAGCATTCCAGTTGCCGCTCACCATTTGCCGTACTGCCACCGTACCTATGGATACAGACGATTCATCGGAACCACCCATAGATGCATAATCTCCGCCATCTGTATTATATATGTAACTATAAATATTATAGAGATAAGCTTCTGCATTTGCACGTGTTTGCCATATCTGGTCTTCTGTTAAAAGATTATCAGGCTTTTTATCAAGATACTTGCTACAGGAAGACAATACGACTAAAAGACACAATAAGTATTTCATATGATTATCTTTTTGTCTTGTTTAAAATTGAGCCCTCAGACCTACGGTCATTGTTTTGGCATAAGGGTATTTCGCCCCGTTTTCACCCAGTTCAGGGTCCCACAGCTTGAACTTCGAGAATGTCAGCAGGTTGGTACCGGCTGCATATATCTCCAGGTTGCTGATACCCTTTTTCTTCATATCCGGCGTGATGAATGAATAACCAAGCGATACCTGTTTCAGACGCATAAAACTACCATCCTTCAACCACCAGCTGCTGTTCACATAATTGTTATCCCCAGTATTAGTGATGGTTAAGCGTGGGTAATCCACATTCTGACTTGGGTTTTCTTTTGTCCATCTGCTGGTGGAGTTAGATAATACATTGGCAGAATACTGACCGATACCTGCAAATGGTACCACACCTACACCAGATGCACCCCCATTTGAAGACACAATATTATTACCATTGGCCATGATCCCAACATCCGCTACACCTGCAAAAACAGCAGAAAGAGAGATCTTTTTGTAGCCGAAATTAAATCCATAACCATAAGACCAGGTAGGAAAATTCGACTTTCCCAAGTAAGTCCTGTCATTACTGTCTACCACACCATCTCCGTTCAGATCCTGGTACTTGATATCTCCGGGAAATACGGTCCTTGTCTGTGTAGGGCTTTTATCCACATCGGGCTGATCAACAAATAATCCTTTACTTACATAACCTATGTATTCACCAAACCGATGGCCTTCGGGTTGCTGATAGGCATAGAGATATTTGGGATTATCTGCATAAACAATTTTATTCTTAGCATAGGTGACATTACCAAACACCCGCAGCGTGATATCTTTACCTATACGCGTATCATATTCCAGGCTCCCATCAATACCCATGTTCTTCATCTCTCCCAGATTAGCGTAGATGTTTAATCCACTATAACCTGCAATAGAAGAAATAGACTGGCGGTTGATCAATATCGCTGTTCTTTTATCCCTGAAAGCATCTACTGTCAGACTTAATTTATTCCATAATCCTACTTCAAGACCTATATCGGTCTTAACGGATTTTTCCCATGTTAAATTCTGTGTACCGATAACACTGGCGGTTTTACCACCGTAACCAATAGGAGAAGATCCGAAAGTAATACCACTTGCATCAGAGATATAAGTAAGATAGCCAAACCTGTCACCACCTGCCAGGGTCCCTATCTGGTCATTACCGGTAGTGCCTACAGACCCTCTTATTTTAAGCAGGTTTACCGTATGTGTTAATGGTTCAAAGAAAGCTTCTTTAGAGATCACCCAACCCGCAGACACGGCCGGGAAATAACCCCAGCGTTTTCCCTTCTCAAAGTTTTCAGATCCTGTAGCACCTACGTTTAATTCTGCCAGGTATTTATCTTTAAAGGAATAGGTAACCCTGCCTGCCATACTTTGATTGCGGTAAGGGATGGCCGTTTTCAAGTCCCCTGCGGAACCGATCACCCTGTTGCGCATAGTACCTACTATTAACCCGCTGAAAGTATGATTGCCGAAAGCATGGTCGTACGCAATATTACCTTCCAGGTACATAATACGTTCTCCTGAGGAGGATGTACCATAGCCCAGGTAAGTACTGCCGGTCCTTACACGTTCGTATACAAGACTGCCCGTAGCATCCCTTGAACCGGCATACCACAGATCGTTCGTTCCTGTTCTGCTGGTATTGAATTCGCCATAGGTATCAAAGGAAAATCTTCCCATCGCTGTTAATCCGGGTATGAGCATATCCAGTTTCTGGTTCAGTGTTAATACAGACTGCACAGAAGGTTTGAACTCTGTGCTGTACCCTGCATTCTGTACCAGGTTGAAAGGATTGGAACCACCATTATTCCTGGGGCCTGCCCATAAATTACCAGGGTATTTAACCGGGAAGGAAATTGGATTTGTAGCATAGGCAGCATACCAGATATCCCCGGCAGAAGTACCAGGGTACCGGCTGTTCACCAGCATAGCAGCTATATTCATAGACAACACCGTTGTCTTTGTTACATTCAGATCAACATTGGTACGGAAATCATATCTTTTGAAATTAAGATTAGGATTATACCCGTCCAGGTTCTTCACTTTATATTGTCCGTCCTGGTTGTAAAAAGACGTAGACACATAGTATCTCATGGATTCTCCCCCACCGCTTACATTCACATTGGCATTGGTCATAGGAGTATAATCTTTATAGATAGTATTGATCCAGTTTACATTGGGATAGAGATAAGGATCAAGGCCACTGGCTGTTTTAGCGATTACTTCATCGGAGTAGATAGCATCATTACCGTCGTTTGTTCTTGCCTCATTGTATAACTTCATATAGTTTACACCATCCAGCATTTTGGGTAATCTCGTTAAACCATTCACCCCTGATTCTACTTTCGCAGAGATTTTAGGCTTTCCGGCCACCCCTCTTTTAGTGGTGATGATCAACACCCCATTAGCACCTTTGGCACCATATACAGCAGTAGCAGACGCATCTTTTAATAAAGAGATGCTCTGTACATCTTCCGGATCTATATTATTAAAAGCACCACCATAAGTACTGTTCACATCATCGCGTTGTACACCATCTACAATGATAAGCGGAGAAGTACTGCCAGTGAATGTACCTATACCGCGGATGGTAAAATTAGGGTTATCGTAACCTGGTTCACCACCACCGCTCTGCATAGATATAACACCTGCAACTTTCCCGGCCAGGGCATTGGTGAGGGAACGTACCGGCGTTCTCATATCATCCATGTTTACAGTAGATACAGAACCTGTAACCGTTACTTTCTTCTGACTGCCAAACCCTACTACCACCACTTCATTGAGCTTATCCACCTTTGCACTTAAAGTTACCTTCAGTGTTTTCTGTTCCCGCACTTTTATTTCTTCCGGGTTCATACCCATCATCACTACCCTCAGAATATCATCGCTGGCAGCAGAGATAGAAAATACACCCAGTTCATCTGTGATCACCCCTTTTGTTGTACCCTTAACTGATACTGTTACGCCGGGTAGCGGGTGTCCTTCCTCGTCCATTACCTGTCCTTTTACTATCCGGCTTTCCTGCTTTCCCTCTTTTACCGGTACGGTGGTATTAGCAGCTTCTGGTGCTTTTTTATCAAGTACTATGCGGTTGTTTTTCACCTCATAGCTGATGTTCCTGTCTTTAAACAGATAGGCTAATACTTCCTGTAAGTGTACTTTGTTGAAGTTGACATCTATTTTCTCTCCATCATTTAATAGCTGGTTGCTGTAAACAAGTGTAAAACCCGTCTGCTTTTTAATGGACTGAAAAATCTGCAACAGGGAGATGTCATGACCTGTTACTGTAACCGTGGATTGAAGCGGAGTATCCTGCGCTTTTGCAATAAAGCCTAAGCCGAGCAGAAGGTATAGTATACCTCTTCGCATAGCCAGGTGGCAATGGCGTACACTTTTTCTCATTTTGGTTGATTATTTAAACGTTATACGATGCTGTAGCATTAAGCTATTAAAACTGCTTTTCAATATAACTACAACGTAACATGCAAAACGGGTGAATGTTAAAACGATTTTTTTTCCGGGAGAGATAAATTATTTAATGGACAGCTCATCACCAGATAACTGGTAAGTAATATGAGCAGTGGTTTGCAGATCGTTCAGGAAGTCATTGAGTTTGTTCCTGTCCATCAAACCGGTAGTGGCTACGCCTGCAAATTTCTTTTCATCTAATGTGATATGGATACCATAAAAACGGGAGGCCAGGCCTGCCAGTTCGGTTAAAGGCATACTATGGAAGTAATAAACGCCATTCATCCAGGAAAGCACCTCTTCCTGATCAAAGGGATGAGTAGCGAACCCCTTTGCCTGCTGATAATCTGTTTTATAGCCGGGACGCAGGTCCTGGCTCTCACCATTGGCGCTGCGGGCAATGACCCTGCCTTCTACCAGGGCGGTCTGTACCTGGCCGGATTGATAAGTATTGACATTAAAGGCCGTTCCCAGCACTTCTACCCTCGTAAGGGGTGTATGAACGATAAAAGGATGATCCGCGTCTTTAGCCACCTTAAAATAGGCTTCTCCGTCAATATATACTTCCCTGGACGGACCTGAAAAATGGAAAGGGAAGCGTAAACGGGTGGCAGCGTTCAGCCACACCTCGGTACCATCGGACAAAAGAAGCTTATAGTTTTTACCGGCGGGTACCAGCAGGGTGTTTTGTACTGTATCTGCAGAAGTATATTTTAGTGTATTTCCGCTGGTACTTAAAGTAGCATTGTTCAGGGCGATCGTACCGGTGGTATCCAATACAATGGATTGTCCGTTACCGGTTAAGAGGCTTATCTGTGGTTTGGAGATCTTTTGTTGCGCTATTTGCTGTTTATTACTGCTGCGCGGGAACAGGAAATAAGCTACTGCTATAAGTACGGCAGCAGCGGCAGCCACTCTTTTCCAGGGGAATATCCGTTTTACGGTCTGCCGTTGTTTAAGTTCCTGTAAACCGGCTGCTGCATCTATCTTATTAAGGTATTCTTCCGTATTAAGATCGATGCTTTCATTTTCCAGAGAAGACCATATTTCCCTGAAAGCGGCATCTTCTGCCAGCATTTTATGCACATAGCATTCCTCTTCTGCAGATAAGTTACCTGTCAGCTTTTGTATATATAACCTTAAAGCCTGTTCATATTGATGTTCCAAGGTTAATGGTCTTTATTATTAAATGTGTGACGCAATACCTTCAATCCATTTTTCAGATGCGTTTTGAAGGAATTGATACTGATACCCATCTCATCTGCTGCTTCCTGGTACTTTTTGCCCTGCAAATATACCATTTGAATAGCTACTCTTTTCTGTCCGCCCATATCATTTAATGAGGTGCACAATTGTTTATAGTAATCCGGAATGGTATCGGTATTAGTTGTAAAGGTATCTTCCTGCATAGACGAGAAGGTTTCCTGCTTTTCCAGGTACACTTTCTGTTTCTTAATATAATTAAGGCAACGGTTCCTGACAGCGGTATGCAGGTATCCCTTTACATCTCCGTTAAAGCTAAGATATAATTTTTTATCCCATATGTCGAGGAAGAACGTTTGAACAATATCCTTTGCTTCCTGCTCATTGTGCAGGAACCAATATGCATTCAGACATAACAACTTGTAGTACTTCAAAAAGAAAGCATCATACGCGGATACGTCTCCTGCCTTCAATCGCTCAACCAGCTCTGTATCTGGATTGTGATTCATGAAACAAGAATATCGTGATAATTAATTACAGGTTTATCCCGCCATTGGTAAAGCTGCTCTATTGATTTTGGCTTAGGAAAAATACATCCCCTTTGATTATCAAAATAGTGATTAAAAACTAATTATTATAATTATTTTTTCACCTTTATGCATTGCATATTAACCTGTACCACCTACTGGTCATTTATAATTTACCTGAATCAACTTAAATGAGGTGAAAATATAATTACTATTAGCGATTATTCTTATACTAAACTATTTAGTAATGATATCATTTTAAGTTAAAAGCTAATACGATTTACTTATGGGGATCTGTGGTTCGTGCACCGGTTATCAGCCTGTAACATAAAGCAGGTGTTCATAAGGTAGCAGGCCACACTACTTCTTAATAATGCTGGAGTTAATTATTTTCGGCCCGGGTATTAAGCGTATCCCTTACAAGTGCCAGTGCTGGTATAACACTGTCATTACGATGAAGGTTACTGTCAATCACTACCCCATGTGTCTGCGCCTTTGAGGCAGGTGCTGTTGTTGTGGCTTTTGTGTCTTTTTTCAGATAGGATGCAGCAAACAGTACCGCTCCCAAGAGTAAAATGTGCAATAATGCTTCCTTCATAACTGGTTATAAACCTTTAAAAATTCATGCTCATAACTTGCTCCGACGATTACTTCTTCCCATTGTTGATTGTGAGAATCCATCTATTTTGCTAAGAGAAACAATAATATACGTATAAAATGATTTGCAGGTAGTTGTGCTAAATGTCATCCAGTATAGGCCTGGTTGTTACCGGGTGCTTAATCTGCTAACGCTATTTATAACGGAATGTACGACTAAATATCCTTCTAACCCATTATTCCATGCTTTTTTGTGCTAAAGCGAACTGATGTTTCGCTTTCATGGATGACTTAAAAAACGGTTAATAAATGATATTGTAGATATTAAAATAAGAATAGTTTTTCATATTTAAAAAGTGTAAAATTATATTTACATTTACAGGAGATTCAAATTAACCACTTAACTGTTTGTTACATAAATACCTGCAATGAAAAAGAAATTCAATTGGCTGACATTTTTTTTTGAGTTCGCATTTGCCATGGCGTTCTTTATTGTAATTACAGCCATCGCAGAGCCACCACTCTCTTTAGAGAAAATTGGAAGAGGTATATTCCTTTCCCTGGTACTAACCATCCCTTTTTCTCTGCTCATTAAAAGAAAACAGAAAGCAATACGTGATACTTCTCTATGAAAAACATAGAAAAGAAAAAGCTGTCCCGTTTATTTTTGAAACAGCTTCTTCTTTTAATCATTCCGCTTTAGTCATGCTTTTCAAAATTAAACGGGACGTTCTTCAGCGTATATCCTTTCTTCTCCAGCAATGCGATCACACCTGTTTTAGTGCCCAGATGCCCGGCTCCTATACAAATCATGACGCCATCTTTATGCAGTAAAGGCTCTATCCTGTCTGCCATTACGATATTTCTTTTTATCAACAGATGTTCATTAAAGTTAGGATCCATCGCCGTACCATCACCTAGTTCGTCCATGATGGTTTCTATATGCTGTCTGGTATAAATGGCCGTCATCTTTGCCAGCAATTCTTTGGGGGAAGTATTTTTCCGGATAATATCCTTTAACATTTCCAACTGTGCAGGAATACTGAGCATATTTATCGCATCCATTTGCTCTTTTACGGTTTCAAGTCCACCTACTGAATCTTTCTTTGCAATAGCAGCCTTATATAGTTCCATCTCCATAGAAGGCGTGGTACCATCACCTGCTATCAGAATACTCCATAAAAGAAGTGGTTTTATTTCATATGCTTTATCACCAAACATCTTTAATGCGGCAGAAGAATCCACCAGGGATTTTAATTTCGCCAGCGAAGGTCCATCCATCAGTTTATTAATGAATTGCGTACTGTCTTTGATGTATATACTATTCATCAATTCATTAGCATCAATATGGCCGAAATCCAGTTCAAAGAATATTTTCTTTACTTTATCGAGAATGGCGAAAGGAGTGGCAGGTAAACGATATAAAGATGTATCGTACAGATGAATAGTTCCGTATAAGTAAGCAGGTTGAGTTATTCCTTTACCGGAAATCTCCCAAAGAAGTCCTTTTTTCTCCTGCGCAGCAGAAAAATTTAACCCGGTTATGACGAGGGCTAAACAGATCACAATGGTTTTGAGATAAATATGTGTTTTCATGTTGTAAGTGTTTATTCATTAGTATCACTACCTGTCGGAAACTTACACTTATTCTGAGAATTTATTCAAAAAAAAGCCGTTCCCTTCGCAGGGAACGACCTTACATGAATATTACACCTTGTATAAACAGTTCCGTTATTTTACACCCAGGATCTTTGCACATCCCGCGTATTTCATCGTATCTACCACTGTATTAGTCACAGGCATACCCATTTCCAGTCCTACGGCTAAGATCATCGTCTTATCCTCCCTCCATTTTTCCAGTTGTACCTGTAGTGTTTCTCCTTTGTAAAGCTGTTGTACTGATTGCCATTCCGTATATACCGGCCGTGTACCACCCAGTTCTCCCAGTGGTAACCGGGGATAGTTGTAATGCAGATCTATGACAGACTGCAATGAAAGTACAAACCTGTACAATGGGTATCTCCAGGGAATAAACAGGTTTATGCCCGGTCTCAGCTCTGGTATTTCTATGATCGCACTGCCGGAAGCCCTGCTGATCTCTGCTCTCAGCGGATAACGTACCACACTGTCAAAAGTATACTTCCGGTTCAGGTGGAATCCTTCCAGCATATAACCGAATTCGGAAATCAATACAGATCTCTCTCCTTTTACATTTGCAGTGTCCTGTTTCTGCATCAGTTTAGCCAGCTTCGTTAATATGGGAGTGAAATTATAATCGGCAAGGTGTTTCACATCTTTCAGCGCCCATCTGAGCCAGCTGGCAGCTACACCGCAGCCGATAAACTCCTCATTATTTTCACGTGTTCTTACGAAAGAAGGAGCGGTTTTAATTTTTCTTTTGGATGCGCCGCCTTTAACGCGGACAATGGTTTCATCCATATCTCTTCTCTTGTAGGCAGATAAGCCGCCAAGTGTTCCGGTAAAGTCGATGGTTCCTTTGAGTATTGCCATATATGGGTTATTAAACAATGTTATGTCATCTAATTTAAATAAAATTTCTAATTACAACAAATATAAGCCCTATATAAGCCCTATCTATTAAGGTACGGCTTATATAGAGGTTAAATAGCACTTATATAGGGCTTATATACGGGTTATATATTCTATTACACAGTATATCAATACTTTATGAGTACCCATTAAAATAACGGTACAATATTTAACCTATTTTCCAATAAATTAAACATATACGAAAAACAATATTAATAGCAGGAAGGTAAAAGAAAGGCGCAATAATTAATCGCAGGAGGTTATTATTCTATAACGCTGGTAAGTTTTACCTTCACCATATTCCGCATAGATAATGGTAGGAACAGTCATACCTGCAGGAATATACGTTTCTGTAAGACCAATATGCGTTTCGTATTCAGAACTATCTGTAGTGGTAATAACGATCTTCATGTTAACCAGCTTAGCGCCTTTATCAACATTATAATCTTTCGCTGAAGTATTCTTTGTATCCAGTGATACAAATATACTATGCTTAGCTGCATAGTTAATAAAATCAGTTTGCGCGAATGTGATGTTGTCTGCAAAACACGTCCCGGGAATGGGAGATCTATCCTCTTTTTTACAGGCAGCTAATAAAGTTATAGCTAATACGCTATACAGAATAAATCTTGCTGGCATTTCAGATTGTATGTTTGGCAATTAACAATTAGTATTTTTCAAATAACTATGGAATACCTAATATTAAAAATTATGCCAATAATAGCTAATACTGCTTAGTTCGCTGAGTATCAGCACTCATAAAATTTGAAAAATTTTGGGGAAGCACGATCCGCGATACCCGCCACAGACATATGTTTAAATATACTAAAGTATTGGCCGCGTTATATAAGTTTTGAATTGAATACGTATATGTACGCATGAAAATACGCATTACTACGCTTTCCTGTTGCGTGAATACGTTGTAATTTGCACACACAATGGACAGGGATTTCATTTTCACAGGTTTCACTTCAAAAGAGTGGAACCTGTAAAATGAAATATTTATCGTTTAGTAATAATAGACCAGTCGGCAGGCTTCTGCAATAATGTAACACTTACATCCGACTCTGTACGCGTAAGATTAAAATTACACACCCCATCTCCCACTATCAGGTTGGAAATATATACCTGCTCCATGTATGGTGGCAATACAGGTCTGTCAAAAATGATGGTTTTATTCAGCGCATTGATCTCAATTCTAAAGCATGCCTGCAACATCATAAACACTACTGCTACGGACCATGCCTGTGGGGAACAGGCTACAGGATAATCGGTGGGCCCTTCACCATGACGACGATCGAATCCGCAGAAAAGTTCCGGCAAACGCTGTATATCTATAAATAACGTTGCGTCAAAAATACCCTGTACTATTCTCAGTGCATGGTCCTGGAAACCATACAGCGATAACCCGTAAGTGATCAGCGCTGTATCATGCGGCCATACGGAACCGTTATGATATGACATAGGATTGTAACGGTACGCCTTTGTACTGAGCGTACGTATGCCCCATCCCGAGAACATGTTATTGTCCAGTAATGTATCTGCCAGCTTACGCGCATTATCATCATTGGCGATACGGGTGAACAGACAATGTCCTGCATTGGAGGACACAACTCTGCAGGGTTTCTTGTCCCCGTCTAATGCCAGTACAAAACAATTCAGTTCCGCATCCCAGAATTTTTCGTTAAACTTTACCTTTAAATCTGCTGATTCTAAGAATAATCGCTGTGACAATGCCGGATCATGTACGTGTATTGCCAGCCTGGCGGCATATTGCTTTGCAGCATACACATACCCCTGTACTTCACATAACGCAATAGGCGGCCGGGCCAGCCTGCCATCTTCATACGAAATAGCGTCATAAGAATCTTTCCATCCCTGGTTGGTAAGACCATTCTGGGATTTGATCTTATACTCTACGAATCCATCTCCGTCCAGGTCCCCGTATTGATCAATCCAGTTCAACGCAGCGAGGATATTGGGCCATATCTTCCTGATAGTTCCAATATCGCCCGTCCGTTCATAATACATCCCTGCCAGCATTACAAAAAGCGGGGTGGCATCTATAGTGCCATAGTATTCCTTAAAAGGTACTTCTCCTGTATTGGCCATTTCCCCTGTACGCATTTCATGCAGTATCTTTCCAGGTTCCGCATCTTTTTCGGGGTTCAGTGATTTCGCCTGTTTGGCTGCGAGGAAATTAAGTACGTCCTTGCCCACCCCTGGCGCCAGCCATAACATTTCCATGGCCGTAATAATGCCATCGCGGCCAAAGGCCGTATTATACCAGGGTACGCCGGCATATGGATAATGTCCGTATTCTGTTTGTGTGAGCAGTGAAAAGATATCTGCTCTTGAACGGTTGATCCAGTGATTAAACTGTGTATTGGAAGTACGTACAATGGCAAACAATCGTTTGATTTCATTCAGCTCTTCATTGATAGAGGCTTTTGCCACCTGGAAATCTATATCCTTATTTTTCTCCGTACCAATTTTAAAATAAACCGTGTAATTGATGGTCTGCTGTTGCTGGTGAGAGAGTTGTATGTTGAAGTGAATGGTGTTATCAATAATATAAAAATCAGCATCACTGGTCAACGAAACAATCGCTTCGCGCTGTATATCATCCAACCCCAGGTAAGTAAAACTGAGCTGGTTATTGCCGTTCGTCCTTTCTACATCATGCCGGTTTACATTCCTTTTGAGTCCACGGATCTCGAAGATATCCCTGAAATCGCCATCCAGCTTTAAAGACAATGTAAATGAACAGCGTTGATCTCCGTAATTCCTGCAGATTATTTCTTCGAAGAACGCCTTATTACGGATAAACTGGGTCCGCGCAATATGCACGGTATTTTCAGCAATATTGCAGTTACCATCTACCAGTGATGGATTAGTAAGATCTGTAGACAGGATTTCGTTGTCTTCTTTGATCGTATTACTTAGCGGCAAAGGTTTGAGTCCGTTTATGCTTAGAACGAGTTCATTTAAGAAACGTGTTCCGTTATGGTAAATGCCTTGCGCCATTTTACCAGTAGCAGCGATATTACCCAGATGGTCAAAGAGCCCGAATGTGTTATAGTGGTTAATAACTTTATACTTCTCATCTGTATTCACTGCATCGGACGAAATATGATATTCACTTTCTTCTGTAACAGTCTGAAAATCTGCTTGCATAATGATGTTTTTTTTAAACTTGAAGAGATCTTTTCCCCAGCGGTTTATTCCTGTTTATGACCATCTGATACAACCTTACATAATCTTCTGCCATCCTGGTTGCCGTGAATCTTTCTTCAAAAACCTGCCTTATTTTTATTCTTGATAACTGGTTTAATTTACTGATGGCCTCTATAGCCTGAGGAACAGATTCCACAATAAAACCAGTAACCCCGTCATCCAGTATTTCCGGTACTGATCCGTTCCTGAAAGCAATGACAGGCGTACCGCAACTCATCGCTTCAATCATCACCATCCCAAAGGGTTCGGCCCAGTCAATAGGGAACAGTAATGCTTTTGCCTTTCCCAGGAAATCAGTTTTCTGTTGTTCATTGATCTCTCCTATAAATTCTATCAGCGGATGCTCCATCAGGTGCACAATATGTTTTTCAAAGTAAAGCTGGTCCTGCTTATCGACCTTTGCTGCAATTTTAAGCGGGCAATTACAGGCGATAGCAATTTCGATAGCCCTGTCCACTCTTTTCTCCGGCGATATCCTGCCTATGAATGCGAAATAGCTGCCTTCTTCCTGCTGCAATGTATGCAGGTCTGCCGGCAGGCCATGATACACCGTGCCTATCCAGTTAGCGGCGGGCAATGGCAGCCGTTGACTGTCAGAAATAGAAATAACCTGTTGCGCCGGGAATTTACGGTACACAGGTTGTAAATCGGGAATATCCAGTCTGCCATGTAAGGTAGTCAGACAGGAGACATGACAGTTTTTCGTGAATGGGAAATGCAGATAGTCCGTATGAAAATGAATGATATCAAATGATGCCTGCCGGTCTATTACTTCTTCCACTTCTATGATATGATGTGCCAGCGGATCGATGCAGTTGGGATTTAATCGCAGCGCTTCGTCTACTATCGCAATCAGTTTTGCACTTGTTACAGAATCGCCCGATGCAAACAGGGTCACATCATGACCCTGTTTAACCAGTTCTTCTGTGAGATAATGGATGACCCGTTCAGTTCCTCCGTACAACTGAGGAGGAACCGCTTCATATAATGGAGCAACCTGTGCGATCCTCATAAAATATGTTTCTTATCCTTTTTTGTTTCTTTTTTATTATGAGTAACATCCTTTCCTTTGTCGTCCTGCTCTTCGTTTTTACGGCTGTCCAGGTTATCCTTATTTTCGGGTCTTGCGTGTTTGTCTGTAGTTTTTGGATGTTGCTGTTGTTGTGAGGTGATGTGCGTTTTCATAACAAATCATGATTTAGTGATAATGAAAAGAATCAGCGTTTATTCATCCTGTCTATCAGAAATATCCAAACTCCTATAACTGCCAGTGCTGCGGCTGCCTGCAACACTATCCGTTTATTGTTCGCGTTTGGTAAATATTCCACACCATTAATGCCAGCCACTGCCGGATCATTTACATATCTGCCTGAGGCAGGCACGGCTTCTTTCTCAAAGTTTTCTGCCAGGCTGTTCAATGCTTTCAGTTCTTTGCCTTCCATAGGACGACCATGACCACAAGCGACCAACGAAGGCTTTAACGCTGCCAGTGTTTTTACGGACTTTTCAGCAGCGAGCCAGTCATAAGTAAAATATTTAGGCGGGCCGGATAAATGTTTTTCCTGTGTAAGCACAGAGAGCAATGATTCCTGCCGGGTAGTAACAAATGCATCTCCTGCCAGCAATACACCATCGCGTTCGCGGTACAGGCTGATATGACCGGGAGCATGCCCCGGAGTATGGATATATTTCCACTCATTTAAACCAGGTACATTCCCGTTTTCAGGTAATAAGAGCAATCTGCCTTCCAGGTCCAGCGGCCGGCGCGGAAAGAGGAAGGATAGCCAGGAGAAAGCACCGCCACCAACGGAAGGGTCTGGCGGAGGATAAGCAGAGCGGCCGGTGAGATAAGGAGCTTCCAGATAATGGGCGTAAACAGGCACATCCCATTCATCAGACAATCTGATAACACTACCTGTATGATCAAAATGCCCATGAGTAAGCACGATAGCGGAAGGTGTTACCTGTGGCCAGAAGAGCTGTTCAGCTACTCTCTTTATTTTTTTTGCGGCACTGGGGTGAAAACCGGTGTCTACCAGCACCCAGTGGTTATCAGACGGGTTATGTACAAGGTATACGTTCACGATTTTGTCCTGTATACCCCATACACCCGGTGCTACATAAAACCATTCTTTACGGATACGTTGTCTTACTATTACTTGTGTCTGCTTATTTTTCATATGTCTCTGGAATTAACACAGAAGAGCATACAAAAGTGATACCGCTTTAATCCTCTTTGCTTCCGTCGTCTGCCATTCTCACGATACGTGGTTGAAACTTCGCCACGATATCCACCAGGTCCTGCTGCGCATTCATTACCACGTTGATATCTTTATATGCCATTGGCGCTTCGTCCAACCCCGCGCCTATCAGCGTCACTTTATTCTCTTTCAGTATCGCAGACATTTCCTGTTTTGTGATGTTACTGATGGCTTTAGTACGGCTCATGAGTCTACCCGCCCCATGAGATGCCGAATTAATCGCATTTTCAAGGCCCTTTCCACGCACCAGGAACCCCGGCGCTGTCATAGAGCCCGGAATGATCCCCATCACCCCTTTTCCGGCCGGAGTAGCCCCTTTCCGGTGTACGATCACCTCTTCTCCATTCCATTTCTCTTTCCAGGCAAAATTGTGATGGTTCTCTACTTTAGCCAGCAGGGTACCACCAATCGCTTTTGCCAGTTTCCGGTGAATAATTTCATGGCAGGCGGAGGCGTAATCACCTGCCAGGTTCATGGCCAGCCAGTATTCCTGTCCGGCTTCAGTGTTCATATCCAGGTAGGCCAGGTTCAGAGCATGCTGTGGCAGTTTACAGATTTTCTTTGCCAGCCGGGTATAATGCCCCGCAATCTGCGCACCCATACCACGTGAACCGGAATGCGTCAATAACGCTACATAATTTCCTTTATCGATATTCAGTACTTCATCCCGTTCTGAAAATTCAATAATACCCCATTCCACGAAGTGGTTCCCCCCACCGGAAGTACCCAGTTGCGAATAAGCTTTATCCTTTAACTGATTGATGAACAGGGTCATGTTGAAGGTATCATTATCCAGCACAGCATGCTGGGCACGTTCGTGCTTTAAAAACCCGTGACCTGCACCAAACCGTGTATGCGCAATCAGCTCACGTTTATATTTGTCGTGGTTCTCATCGAAATGTATTGCCGGGATATCGAAGATCGATAATGCCATACGGCAACCGATGTCCACACCTACTCCATAAGGAATTACCGCATTATGGGTAGCCAGCACACCCCCAATCGGCAAACCATATCCCTGATGCGCGTCCGGCATTAAAGCGCCCGCCCTGGTAACAGGTAATGTCATCGCAACTTCCATCTGCCTCCTTGCACCGGCTTCGATATTATCTTCCCCATATATCGCAAACCTGTCCGGCTGTTCTTTCAGCACAATAATATCAGGTACTTTCCTTTCTTCCAGGACCATATCACGCAGTTCTTTTAACACAATGATATCAGGTACCTTCCTGTTTTCCACCACCATATCACGCAGCTCTTTCAGTTCACCATCATACTCCACATTCAACACTGCTGCCAGCATCGATACTACTGCATCAACGTCCATATCTTTCAGTAACTGTTCTGCTACTGATAATGCTTTCCCCAGGACCTTTCCTTGTGTATATCCTGCAGACATTAAATCCTTTGCTGTTATTTTGCCCGTTTTCATGTTACAAATATGCAAGTGTACTACGCAGGCTTTTTGCGCAGATATAAAATGTTATACTTCTGTGATATCTTTTTCCCGGAAAAATCCTTTCCTTTGGTAAAAATCAGTACATTACTAATATATATAGATTGTCAAATGAAAACAATCAAAGAAAAGCATTCATTAGCAATGCGCTGGTTCCACTGGATCAATTTTCCTCTTCTGGCTATCATGATCTGGAGTGGCATACTTATTTACTGGGCCAGCCCTATGCTCCCTATCCTCTTTCCGGAGTGGTTCTACAAGTTATTTAATATTCCTTTCCGCCTGGCAGAAGGAATGGCCTTCCACTTCCTGTTCATGTGGTTCTTTATCATTAACGGGGTGATGTATGTGTTATATACACTTATTTCGGGGGAATGGCGGGAACTTGTTCCTAACCGTCATTCCTTTAAAGAAGCCTGGCTGGTATTACTGCACGACCTGCACATCCGTAAAACCGTTCCTCCACAAAAGAAATACAATGCTGCACAACGCATTGCATACAGCGCTATTATCGTAATGGGCGCAGGTTCCTTCATAACAGGGCTCGCCATTTACAAACCTGTACAGTTTAACTGGCTTTGCTGGTTATGTGGCGGATATTATGCCGCAAGAATAGAACACTTTCTTTTAACCATAGGGTACGTCTTGTTTTTTATGATACATATCGTACAGGTTATCCTGGCCGGATGGAATAATTTCCGGTCAGTTATTTCGGGATTTGAAGTAACAGAACAACCATGAAAATAAAGCACCTTTTCCGCAAAAAAGTCCTGACTGTTGAGCAGAGGATCAAAAGGCGCAATATCATTTCCTTTGCAGGGTTCGCGGTACTGTACGGAGGCATTTACAGTTCATGGAGATGGCTGTATAATTCTCCGGAAGAAACGGCAGACATCACCGGTGGCGTCAGAAAGCCATTGAGAGCGGCGCTGAATAAAACAGAACTGGCTTTCAGGAAAGTCTTTGATCCTAAACATTTAGTGAAGACATACCCCGCTTCCATGGGGGCTAAAGAAGTGCGACAGAACGGAGATATTGGCATTGATACAGCGCTGGAGCCCGGCTGGGAACTACTGGTCATAAAACGATCCGGGCAGGAACTCCATATCTCTCTCGATGATTTAAAAGCATTACCCAAAACAGATATTACCTTTGACTTTAAATGCATAGAAGGCTGGGAACAGATATCCCACTGGGGGGGTGTAAAGTTCAGCGACTTTATCGCGCACTATCACCTGGAAGATCATGCAAAGATGCAATACGTAGGACTGTCTACTCCGGATGAAAACTACTATGTAGGTATCGACATGCCAAGTGCCATGCATCCGCAGACATTACTCTGTTATGAGATGAACGGGCAGCCATTACCCCTGGCTTACGGCTATCCGTTGCGACTGATCATACCTGTAAAATACGGTGTCAAGAACCTGAAAAGGATCGGGACCATGGTCTTCAGCAATGAACGCCCGCCGGATTACTGGGCAGAACAGGGTTATGACTATTATACAGGATTATGAAGAACATCCTTTTAGTGGAAGATGATAAACAGATCTCAGAAATACTGCATCTTCATTTTAATGCGCCCGCTTATTCTCTTACTTCCTGTGAAAAAGGGAAACAAGCGGTTGTACTTGCCACTACAGAGAAATACGATCTGATCATACTGGATATTATGCTGCCCGATATCAGCGGGTGGGAAGTATTAAAACAACTACGAATAAAAGAGTGCGATACACCTGTCATTATGCTTACTTCATTGGGAGAAGAAGCGGATAAAGTACAGGGACTTGAATTAGGCGCTGATGACTACATTACAAAACCATTCAGCATACTTGAGTTAATGGCACGCACAAAAGCCTTGTTGCGCCGTACAGAACAACGTAAACCGGAAAATCCTGATACACCCGAAGAAATCAGTTTTAAAGATATTCATATTGATAAAGTAAAAAGAAGGGCCACTATCCGGAATGAACGTTTGGACCTTACACCTAAAGAATTTGATCTGCTTTATTTATTAGCCAGCAATCCCGGCAAATCATTCAGTCGCTTTGAATTACTGGAACTGATATGGGGCTTTGCCTTTGAAGGATACGAACACACTGTAACTGCACATATTAACAGGCTGCGTATTAAAATAGAACCAGACCTCAGCAAGCCGGAATACATCTTAACATCCTGGGGCATTGGTTACAGATTTTCAGAATGAAACAAAGACACTTTGGTATATTCAGACGGATTACCATCATGGTATTCACATTAACAGCGGCCCTGGGTGCGCTGTTCATTCTTATTACCTACCTGGCTGCAATGCACTTCTACCAGGCCAGTACACAGTTATTGAATAAAGATGTAGCTGCACATATTGCGATGTTCACTTCGCCCTTCGAAGATAACGGTTTGAATAAACAGAAAGCCGATTCCGTTTTCCAGAATGCGATGGTGATCAGTCCCAGTGCAGAAGTGTATTTCCTGGATACGACCGGTACGGTGATGTATTTCCACGCTTCTCCAAAAGATATTAAACGCTGGCATATACCATTGGAAAATATTCACCGCTACATTGCATCGGGTGGTAAGTTGTATATCAAGAACGATGATCCGCGGGACCCCGACAATGAACGGATATTCTCTGCTGCTGTAGTAAATGGTAAAACCGGGAAACTGGGTTATATCTACGTCATCTTTGGCAGCAGTGAGTATCGCAACGCTACGCAGATGTTGTATAAAAGTCATGTCGGCAATCTTGCGCTGGAAGCATTTATCTTTATCATCATCATTTCTGCGGGTGCGGGTTTTTTATATGTAAACAATTTACAAAAGAGATTTACAAAGATGATCCGTGTGCTGGAAAGGTTCCAGGACGGTGACTTTGAAGCAAGGCTTCATATCAGCGAAAAAGATGAGATGGGAATGGTAGCGCAATCATTTAATAAAATGGCCGATCAGCTGGTGTACAATATCCATCGCCTTACCAATTCTGAACAGGAAAGAAAGAACCTGATCGTAAATATATCACATGACTTGCGCACCCCCTTATCTGTAGCCAGAGGGTATACGGAAACATTACTGATCAAAAAAGAAAGTAAGGAGATCAGTGAACAGGAACAAACGGAATATATCAGTCTTATCATCACAAAAATCCAGCAGGTAGAGAATATGGTGAGGCAGTTGTTCGACCTGTCAAAAATGGAATCTGCTGCTTTTGAATTTCAGAAAGAGCCTTTCGTTTTTTCAGAGATATTGCAGGAACTGGTGAAAGCATTTGCATTAAGCGCGGCAGAAAAGCAGATACAGATCGAATGTCTGAACTGTACAGATGCATCGTGGATTAATGCGGACATACGTTTAATGGAAAGGGTCATTCAGAACCTGGTAGTAAATGCAGTAAGTTATACCCCCACAGGGGGGAAGATCCGTATCATGCTGGAGAGAATGGACGGGGAGCTGGTATTTACGATCGAAAATGAAGGTCCTCCTTTACCCGATGACATTATCCTATGGCTGAATGCGCCTGAAGAAAATAATACCGTTAAAAAGCCATCAAAATCCACTATAGGGCTATCCATCGTAAAGCGGATCTTATACCTGCACCGGTATGCTTTTGAAGTTAGAAAAGAAAGTGGTTATGGGAATAAGTTTTCTTTTCATATGACGATTTATCAGTTTGCAGGCTAACAGTTGAACTTTTCGGGAATGTAAAGTGTTATACTTCCGTGATATCTTTTCTATTGGAAGACCTTTAATTTGCATAGCATAACTGCTGATTCACAAACCTGTAATTCACACAAAAAAATTAGATTATGAAAAAATTACTTATTCTTTCTGCTGTATTTATTATGAGCGCTGGTGCTACTTTTGCACAGGATAAAATGTCCGCAAAACAGGACCACATGTCCAAGATGAACAAACCCATGAAAGATTGTGTGATGATGAAAGATGGTAAAATGTGGGTGATGAAAGGTGGTAAATCTATGGAAATGACACAGACCATGACCATGAGTAATGGTACCATGGTAATGGCAGACGGGTCCGTTAAAACCAAAGCTGGTAAAACCATGATGATGAAAGACGGCGAAAGCATGTCTATGAATGGAAAAATGATGAAAATGATGAAGAAAGAAGGTGGTATGTAATTTTCCGGTAATCAATCGGGTAGGCAGTAAGGGATTATTTCTCTTACTGTCCTCTCACATCACCGTACGTGCCGTTTGGCATACGGCGGTTTGTTAGAATAAATATTGTGTTCCAGATTGGCGTATCTCCTTTTTTATCAGCAGTCCTGCTATATATGATCTGCTTCAAAAAAAAATTTCCCAATAGGCTTGCCAAATGCAATTGGACCTATTACGAAAACCAAAAATCCCAAAACAGCTAATGGTATTGAACGGATTTTGGAAGCAAATGAAATTGAAAAATATCCCCCTATGACCATATATAAGATCATTAGCAAAGCAAATATCTTTACATAAGATATGGTGGATGTAATACTTGATTTATTTGAATCCATACAAAAAATAATGGTTTTAAAACAGGGTCAAATAGCAGCACGCTTGTTAATCAATAACCATGTTTTCACTATCTGACCCTATAATTTAGAAAGAAGCAAATATCTTAGTTGTTTTGATACTATGTAAGCCTCTTTATCCTTTTCTACCAAGAGTAAATAAAACGGGTAGGGATATAAAAAACAATAAGATACTCCCAATTAAAAAGGCGATTACTATAAAGTTCCCTAACTTTCGTTCTTTTTCACTTTCACTACTGAACTCTTCTACATAAGAAGCCCATCGTTTCTTATTATAAATTAAAAAATAAAATAGAATAAAGTAAACTAGCAATCCGATAAATAAATACGTCTTATTGAATTTGTACATCCATTTTAATGGGGTAACCATGCGGTCAATAAAAAGTAAGAAAGTTAATAAATGAACAAGTGATAATGTGAGTATAGTATTGCCAATTGGCGTATCTCCTCTCTTATCAGCAGTCCAGCTATATATCTTATAAATAAGATACCGGTATCTAAGTTTCATGCGTTTATGAATTTGAAAGATGAATTAAATCTAAGGTTTTTGTGCCTCTCGCTAATCTCTGTCTAAAACGGAGGTCATTGGGCCATCGATTTCGGTGATACTGGGCCACCCATTTCGGGAATCATTGGGCCAAAATTAAACGATCTATTTCGGAGGTCATTGGGCCAAATTGCACAGCCGTAAAAC